>Ga0307515_10000800_pt1 | contig 72531 bp, 68 predicted proteins | sample 17_EM_MG_FD_194513 | JGI IMG/M metagenome (GOLD analysis project Ga0307515, IMG submission 194513) | Populus trichocarpa ectomycorrhiza microbial communities from riparian zone in the Pacific Northwest, United States - 17_EM | ecosystem: Host-associated > Plants > Roots > Unclassified | place... | reverse complement strand
GTTTGTTTGTTTTAATCATGTTGCATTCGGCCGCTCCGCGGCCATGGCATATATGCTACAGTTTTCCCCTCCGCTTCCGCTTCCGCGCAAATGAAAACTCAAAGACTCCAAGAATCTGACAAAACCCGAAGCCCCGAAATTAACACCCACACGGCAAAGTTGCATCTGCCACGCTCCCCGAAAAAACTGCACTCTCCCTCAATAAACGCCCCATTTCTTATCTCGGCCCAGTCACTTACGAAAGTAGAGGCGCCTGTCCAGCCGGCGGCGGAGGTACCTTTTCGATAGTCCCTTCCTCCATGATACCTGATGAGTATTAACCCGAGCCCCACTCCTAGATTGTAACCTTCGTTCCCCAGTCAGACGACCGCCCAATTAAAATTCCTCGCTATGGCCAACTCCAGGGTCTCATTGATTGCTCGCAGTGGAATACCCCAACCGTGCCGGAGGCACAGGAGATCGTAGGTCCGGAACTGAAAAACTCCCTAGGACATTCACGGCGCGCTGTCCATCATAGGGCTGTGACGTGCTGGGCGTGGCGGGTGGTGATATTATCGTGAGCTCGTCGAGCACTCTCTCAGAAAAATCTTCACTGAGGTGCGCGGTATTTTGTCGTTGAAGAAAAAGTCGTCCTAACTGGCGTAAAACAGTCGAAAGAAGGCGAGTTGCCCCAGAAGGGGGACTACCGATCGGTGTCGATGATGAGTGGTAAAACGATATCGTCGTCGGTGACTAAGAGGTACACCCAACGTACTCCCTATGGGAAGCAGAAGCAAGAAGGGCGGACACACACAGGGAAAGTCGTGATGAAGCCAAAGTAAAACCCCGCTTTGCCCCGCGAGGGGAAAAGCTTGGCAAAACCAGGCGGAGGGAGGTGTTGTCGAAGGTGTGTGCAATTGTTCTCGTAGGTTCTGCAGCTTTAGAACCACCTGATCCATATTTTTAACCTTTTCATCCCCCCCCTCAGGGAGGTCCCCCGGCCTCCTCGTCAAAGCATCCGCTTTCCCATTCGACTTGCCTGGTCAATAGACTATCTCATGATTGAATCTTGTTAGAAATTCTGACCATCTTGCCTGTCGTCGATTTAAGAGCTTCTTTGTGATACAATACTTGAGGTTCTTATGGTCAGTTATCGATTTAAGAGGGTATGCAGCCCCTTAACACTCCGGGCTCCATTCCTCCAACTACTTGAAAATGGCCATAAGCTCCTCATCGTATATATCATGATTGCATTCGGCCAGTGAATGTTTCTTCACGAAGTATGCCACAGGATGTGACACTCCCTTATGATTGGACTATGACAATACTCCGGCAGATACACAATCGGAGGCATCAGTTTCAATAATTACCTTCCTATCATGATCAAAATGTTGAAGTACTGGAGCTGTAGTGAAAGCCTCTACCATTGTCTCGAAAGCCAACTGCTGTTCTGCTTCCCATACAAATGGTTCATCTTTCTTGGTTAGCCTTGTCAGCGGCTCTACTTTTTAAGAATACTTAGAAATAAATTGTCCATAATAATTGCAGAATCCAAGAAACTGCTGTACTTTAAACAAATTATTTAACCTCCTGTTTGCAGTCTTGTTCTCTTGACTCCAGTTTCGTATGGTCTCCACTTTATCCTCATCCATTGAAATCCCCCTTGTTGATATGATTAATCCTAGGTATTTCAATGTATCCTTATGGAACTCGCACTTGTCTGGCTTCAAATATAATCCCGTATCCAATAACCGTTGCCTAATCCACTTAACATGACCCTCATGTTCCTCCTCCGAATCACTGTATATAAGAACATCATCCAGATGAGCTGACGCGAACTCATCCAACGCTTCTCGAATGCCATTGTCAATATAACCTTGGAAGTCTGTGGGTGCATTTGTCGTTCCAAACTGCATTACCATAGGTTCGAACAGCCCATACCTCGTCCAGAAGGCCAATGTATGTTCATCCCCTGCCTTCACCCGAAGTAGATTATAGGCTCCTCGTACATCCAACTTTGTATATATCCGAGCCTTCCCCACATGATTCAATGTCTCTTTAATCAGAGGGAGTGGGTATCGATTTTTTATCGTCTTACTGGTGATATCTCGGTCATCAATACAAAATCAGAGTCCTCCATCTGGTTTCTTCACAAAGAGGACTGGTGCCGCAAAGGGTGACGATGACTGATGAATGAATTCTTTCGACATGTTCTCCTCTAGCCATTCCTTAAGAACTATCAACTCAGCCCTTGACATTGAATGAAGGGGGCCCCATGTTGGTGTCTCCCCTTCCTTTGACCGTACTTCGTGATCAATACCTGGTCGATCTGGGGGGAGGCAATCAGCTAGAACCTTATTGAACAGAGGTAAAAACTCATGATAATGCACGGGGACAATCTCCTCTAGGGGTCGTTCCTTTAAATCATTTTCTTCAATAGCTTTATTTATATCATAAAGGGAAGCCTTAAACACCTTAAGCTTTCCTTTCTTAACGATTTGGCAGAACAAAGATCTGTCAAGCATAACGATATTCTGTCGAAATCGTCACTGAGGGCATATCTGTGGTTCAAATATCCCACCAGGGGAATACACTGGCTTGGGAGGTTCCTCCATAACTCCTTGTACCCTAACCAGTGCATCATGACAATGTGTAGTGCAGTATTGTGATCCAAATGTAACTGTATTGGATGCAAACCATACCACAAGATCATGTAATTGTAAGCAGGGGATTCCAGGAACAATTGGATAATGTCCCAACTTCGTAATGAACAAAGGTAGCGGTTCTCTATGATCTTGGATCATCATCCCTACTTTAGCAATATGCGCAATGTCCCCGGATTCTATAGGTCTTCCGTCGATAACTTCAACTTGTTGTTTCTCCTTGAATTCTTGGAGTGGTATTTGATGATGGCAAGCGAAATCTGAATCCATAATGCAATGCCTGTAGCTCCGCAGTCAATCAGGGTATGTGTGGTTATCTTTTGATTATTCATGGTCGATATGCAGGTTATAACTAAATGTTTCCCTTCCATTGATCCCTCCAATACCTCCACCTTACTGACTGACAAAAGCGAAATTCCAAAACATTTCAAACCATCTAAAACAAAACTTTTACCGTCAACTGAAGAGCCATCCTTCTTCAATTGACGCGTTCTTTTCCCGATTCCTCCGAACCTGTCCCGGTCCCTACGTTCTCTCCAGCCGCCCTAAACGTCTGAGCCTTGTTCCTTGCCGCACACTCTGCAGCTCTGTGGTCAAACCCACCACATTATAAACACCTTCCATCCATGAACCTCTTTGCCCTTTCATCTGTGGAATTCCTCCTTCTGCCTGCGCTGAGATCGATGGGTGCAGGTCCGGTATATCCAGCCACTGTTCCAGCGGGAGCTCCTGCGGGATCCGTAGGAGGGGCCAGAGATCTGGGGGAAGAGGCGAAACCTGTCCCCCCACAATTATTCTGTACCGCCTTTTCCGCACGTTGTTGTCGGATCTAATCATCCCACTTTTGACAAACCGTCACAAATGCAGGACGGTTCTCTGGCATACCGCTATTTGTTAAGAAGTCCTTCCTTTGTTCGGACCACCCCATTCTTAGAGCATTCTATAAGGCCGAAGAATTCCAATCCAAATCAGCAGCGATACTTTGGAACTCAGCATAGTACTGAGATAGCTCGCGGTGCTTTTGTTTAATCTACCGCATTTTCCGTTCAGTGGTAGCCACTCAGTCTGGGACCCCAAATGCTGCTTCCACAAGTTGTATAAAAGCAGGTAGGTCTTCCAGCCCTGTCTCTCCGCTCTCTTGGATGTGTGGCAATATATGGCCTAAGTCGACTCCCCTCAGCCGTTTGGATGCATACCACATCTTCGACTGTTTGTCGGGAAAGCTTGCGGGGTTGTGTCGTATGGCCATTCGAAGTTGAGTAATCCCGCCTCTCAACTGAGTTCTATCTGATCCTGAAAAGTCCAGGGAGTCGGGAAACTTCTGTCCTCGGTGTTCCAGTTGCTGGGGGGGAACTAGGACTGCCCAAGCTGCTAAGGATAGCGCATTCGCTAACTGCATCCTCAAAGCTTGGACTTCTTCCCCCGACTGTCTGGCATCCCGTGTCATATCATCCAATTCTTGAGGGAGGTCCTCGTCCGTTCCTACCATCCTCGGGGTTCTCCTGGCATCCTCCAGTTCTTGGCTCAATGCTTATAGCAGTTGTTCGAACATCGAGTGATCGCACTCTGGGGGTAGGAGCTGCTGTGTTTGCAGGTCCGTGATCTGTTTCTGTAACGCGATTGTCTGGACTGGGTGATAGCACACCCTCTGAACCATAGCCGCGGGTTCGGTGTACTGCGCTACTCGCCTGAGCACCTCCTGCACTTCTTCCAGCAATGTCTGTCTCTCCCCGAAGTCAATCTCCAGTAGGTTCCTGTTGACAATTCATCCTATGATGGCCTGGGCGTCGGCGGACACCAGAGCCACCTGCTCATGTCGTTCTGATCCTGACATCACAACGCATCAAGCACATCTACCAGTGCCAATCATATGCGTCAATTTCAGAAGGTGTTGGGGTTGGGGGTTCGACAACAATCAACGGCACCAGCTCAGGCTTAGCTGTTGCTGCTGCTGCTGGTACGTGTCCTTCCATTGAGTGTGTTCTTAAACAATGATGTTCTTCACACTCACAAGGCAATTCAGGGTCACAATCAAACCAAGTGAGGGCTCCCCAGTACTTGGTCCACCTATTTCCGAATACTATATAGTCAAGTTCCAAGCCTTCTCGGTATGCGGCGGCTTCTGTCCAATAAGTATTCCGAGAGAGGGAACGTCTGACTGATCCCAAAAGTATGCAGGCAAAATGAGGTTGTCTACCTCAAGATTCAACAATCCTTCGATGGTTTCAAAAGAGATCAGTGGTTAGGGTTGTGACAATGAGCAATGAGTTGCGGCGAAATCAAACCAATTCATTCGTCATGGACAGTTACCGTCGTACTTTTGCATCCGAATATGGGGATCAATGTGGGTACTGACGGATATCAAATCTGGTAAGTCATCGTAACTTGTCGACGCAATCATCGCAAACGTGAATTTAGTGATGGTTGGGTCCGAGTTCAACTCAACAGGTAACGGAGCGAGGTGCAGGGCAATAACTACAACTGTTCGAAAGATGTAGGCACATCCAAAACAGAAAGATCGTGGCTGCACCAATAGCAGATTGAAATATAACTATTGGAAACTCCACAGTAGTACCAAACAAGATCAAAACAAAGCGTCATGCAATGTTGACATTACATTCAATATCAGGTATGTTATATGTGCCTCGTTCTAGTGTAACGGGCGGGGTCAGGCGTGGGTGATATTGGTTTCAAAATGTGATATCGTGATCGGGACAACAGCGCTTGAAGTTTGTATTGAGGGAATCAAGGCAGGGCAGAAGTCGGAGTTGGTTCAAAGTCGCGCTTGCTTTGCTATACAAGAGACCGAATCAAGAGAGAAGAAAAAGAAATCCTCCAACACCAAACAACGTCTCTTAATAAACACTTCATCTGCCACCCTCGAATCATCCTTCATGCTCCCATTTACCATCCGAATATCCAACCATCATCTTACACTCCACCAACACAACTCTTATCAATACAACCACGCCACCTCATCCAACATCACAACACCTCAACCTACGTCCTTATCAAAACAAATTACACTGCCACCCTCTCGCGACATCTTCCTGCGATTCCCACATCCCTCGACGTCTTTGTCTTTCTGTAACAGTGATTCCTTCCGTCCGCCCGATACTATTCTTTGGTATCCTTCAATCCATCACTTGCAACCTGAGCTGTGACATGCTTCATTGACTGAACACTTAAGTTCATCACAAAGACCACTAAACGCATGCTCTGCAGTCAAATCTCACTGGTTTGTCCTTGCTCGAGTTCTTGTACCATACAATGACGTCGCTGGGTTGCTATCTACAGAGAATGCTTGTCTCATGCAAGGTATGACCTTATGAAAATGTGACAACCATAAATCAGGCAATGGGCGTAGGAGGGTCTTGTGAGGGTGCAAAATAATCGCCGCAATGAGCTGAATGCAGATGCGCGATTTTCTGTCGAGATCCAAACGATGTTGAACACGTGATAGTGATTTAACGCTTTGCGAACTTGTGAAGGAGGATGCAAGACATTCTGTGAGAGTGGTGGGACCCCTTGTTGGAAAAAGTAAGTAAAGGTCCAACTTTTTCCGAGCACCAGCCGGCTTGCAATGGGATGAGTAGCTACAAGCCCGTCGAGATGCTACTGAGCATTGTTGCGAGATTTCTTTTTGCTAACAAGACATGCATATTTGTCAACAGTGTCATTACTGCTCGAAGTGGTACTCCTACAGCAACGCTTACATCTCTCACCTTTGTTGCGACCACAAAGACAGGATAGTGTACGTATCAGCAGAACAACTGCCAGACGAAGGTATTGCATTCGAGCATGATAGTATTCTACTTCCATTCGATCATAAACTGCATTACAACCCTTTTCTTCACTCTTCGGACGACGATTCGAGTTATACTGAAGCCGACCGTAAAAATTCATCTATTCATCCACAGGAACCTCTAGTTCATACACATCATTATGGTACTCCACACTTGGACAACCATCTAGCCGGTAATTCTACTTGTAATGAGTCTTTCAATATCGTTGATGATGAGCAAGCTATATGGTGACCGTTTTCCTGCGTTGAGTAGTATTGATGAGCGCACTGGCGCATCAAGCACAACTTGAGCAGAGCTGCTATCAATGAGCTCTTCAGGAACCCTACGATGGCAACTGTCAGCAACTTTTCTTCATCCCACACTTTATTCAAAATGTTGAACGAAATGTTCTATGCGACGGGCATCGACTCTGGGAACTCGGGTAAAGTGTTTACAATTGGTTGGCTGATATTAAGAACCTTCACGACGACGATTACACACATTTCTTTTACCACAATTGTGTTGAATACATTGTGTCCCTTATCCAACAGCCTGCGTTCAGGGAACATATGTTGTATGCTCCAGCAAAGGAACTCAATGAAGCTGAGGGACGTATCTACTCTGAGGTGAAATCATGCGACTTGTGGTGGAATGAAAAGGTACTTGAGTTGAATTTCGTCATAGCTAAGATTATTTCGATTGCTTCAATAGCTACGGCAACCCCATGGAGCTACAAGTGTCCATTTATCCGGCAGTTGAGAGTAGACACATCTTACACACTATTTGGGCAACAAGCAGGAATGGCCAAAACATTCCAGACTCGGTAACATCGACTCAACGATTTGATTGAAGCTTTCAAATCTTGCAATCATCCTAGTTGCCCTAATTCCCGTTCTTCCGAAATATGGCGTTAAGGGACATTGAAAAACAACTGCTGTGAAGGTACAACAAATCCACAATTGAAAGAGTTTAAGGAAGGTCTTTGAGCTTATTTTTTTGTCCTCTCAATGCGGTTTTCAACCCAGGAAAGCTTATGCTTTTTGCGGACGGTTGTATGCGGCAATGTCATCATGTCATCTGTGCATGGACGGCTGACAACATCGAAAAGATTCACTTGCACCTGATCAAGCAGCCCCAGTGCACGGAGTTCGAATCTCCAACATCGTCATTTGGCGAGAGGAATTCATCGTTGTTGCATTTGAGAGTACATTGGCTATACTTCCAGAAGATGATACTCGTGACTCACAGAGATGAGAGGCCGTGACAGGAAGCAAAACACTATCTAGAAGATACAGCAGTTGGAACCTCAGAAGATGTCTTCTGGAATATGAAATGGATTTCGCCGATGACTATTATTGTACCCGATATTGTTCATTCCGTCTATCTCGGTATGCTTAAGCATTTGGTGGACTGGGTAATTTCCTTCCTCTAACAACATCTGAGGATTGACAAATTCAACCAGCTTGGGTGATGATGCCTACATATCATGGCTTCTCTCGATTCAAATAGCTATATAGCCAGGTGACACAATGGAGTGCTGAGGAGATGAATGTAGTTGGGCGTGTGAGAGTTCCAGTTTTCACAGCGACTCTTTTAAACCTTTCAGTGAGCCAAAGGATTCCCTTCACAGATGCCCTGTTATGCATCAAGAACTTAGTGTATTTTCACCTTATGGCACAGTGCCAGTACCATACTGAAGCCATGATGGAGTACATGGAGAATTATCAGGAGGAGTTTCATCGTCACAACTGTGTGTCCAGTCAATTCCAGGGCTGTAAATCCACAAAGATGGCCTCGGAAGCATTCAAAACACAGCATACGTTGGACAAACAGGAAGCACGGAAGTGTGACCCAGCTTGGGACAAGCTTTGCGCGGCAGCAAAGTGTGGTCATGTGTAAGAAGATAAAATGCAAATCGAGTCAGGAATTGCACAACATCTTGTTCATGAATCGGATTTCCACTTTTTGAAGATGCCTCTCCTCAACCACTTTTCTGACCATATCCGCCAGCTTGTTAAGTGCAAGCTCTGGACTCCCAGAAAGAGCGATGATGGATCTTGAACATGTGTACCGACGATCGAATTGACGTAAGGCTGCCTTCCAGACTTTGTGAACAGAAGCCCGAAAGGCGGCATTTCAGTATCGACAGATGAATGCCAACGCTTCAAAACAACGTTGCTACGATGATATCGCTCTAGCCATAGCACCTATGTAGTGAATGATGAAAAACCCGCAACCGGGAATCAAGACGCTTGATGCCATGCCAGAATGATGTGCAATGCCAAAACGGGAGCTACAGAATCACATTGCTTTGTGTTTCAAGAGATTTGCCGACGTCACATACTACATCAATCACAATCAGTATTTCAGTTGTCCCAACAAGGCAAAATACATCTGGTTGAACGCAGTAGCAATCCAGGTGACGTATTTTCAATGCGATGATCAACCAGTTCATATGATTCGTTGCACTGTGTCCACACGGAGGAGACAGCATAAGACACCATGTAATGAAACAGTGCTTTTCAGGATGGGGACGACTCCAGATAGCCACTTCTAGTCGACTGCTGGATGCATTCCCATACAGATGAAGTGTCTTTTCATCGTCGAGGACGCTGAATCAAGTGTTAATGGGTACTTGCCTTGGTTCAGACGTTTACAACAGGGCCGATACGTCAGACTGCTAGTATGGTGATTGTCGAGCAGAGACTTCAACCTCCGATGATTTCCTTGCATGATGGAGACTACCGTCATTCACCTCTATTTGGCGTTGGAACCACTTATATTGTCCCTATCAGCGTGATCTGTTGGGTGGTACGCCTTCTTCTGCTGACACCATAGCCAGATAGCTCGCGGTGGTATTTGAGCAACACTATTGACTTTACTTCTGTCAATTTGTTTTACGTGTAGATTGGTTGACTCGATGCTTCAACCAATCATTGCAGCGATATATAGAAATCAGATCAGTGGTTACTCATGGTGTCTTAATTTTTGAAATGGGACTTGTGCACATTTGTGTATAATCGATGTCTCAAGGGATTAAATAGTTAAGAATACTATTGTTATCAATGGAACAGTTCAAAAAACTGTCGAAATGATTAAAACCTAGAGGGCAAACGTGAAATAAATCAGTGCAGCAAATTAACTGAAATGACGAAAGAAGTTTTTGAAATGTTGGGACAACATACTCCCATCATTGAACGCTTCGAGGCATGGTGGAGGATTGCAAATGAGTCGGTCGGATTATTTCTGGAGAATGTTGAGAAGGCTTGGTGCATGGGGTCCATTTTCGGAAACCAATTTCGCTTTTTGCTGATGATTGACTGTCACCAACACCATCTCAGCCTGTCTCTTTCACTTCTGTGTTGGCCAAATCAATCTAGAACAGTTTGGTGGGGCATTCACATGCCGCTGCTCTGGGCAATCAGGATCCTCTATGCCATTGACACACTCCGTATCAGAATCCACGTCGGCCGTGCGATCGTCTTCGTTGTCCTTTCGATTATCCAAGTCCACATTCCAGTTTAGCCATTTTTGACAGTCTGAAATGGTGTCGCGTGTGCTATCCTCCTCACTTTTGACTGAATGACAGTCAATTCTTCTGATTCAATGGACATTAAATATTTGAGTTCCTCCTCCGAGGAGGTTCATTGCAGAAAAAGCTGGTGGCAAAGGTGATATTTCCAACAACTGCAATGCAGCCGCACCATCATGATGAAAGAGTGCCCAGGATGCTTTGACAATACTTCCGTATACGAAATGTATCGTATGGCTGTCATCTGCATGTTGTTAGCACAAGATTCTTCGTGTGTAGCACATAGGTTTTGGCTGCCCCGCCACATCTCCAAAAAGTCATGGAACTTAGCCATTCTCTGCAATTCTCTTTCCTCTGGCTCTCTCTTCATTTCGGAGTTGATTATTGTGTTCATGGTGTCCAATGCTGGGCCATCGCCTGCCAATACACCAGTATTGGCTGGAGCGAACTCCATTAGAACCACCTTTTGGCAAAGAGTCACGCCGGCGGGTTTTTACTGCCTCCAGCTGATAACTTCTCGCCCAACAGAAAAACTGGCCTCCACTCTGACACCATGTGGCAAGATAGAGAATAAGTCTCGTGCCACATCAGAGAGATTGGTGTACTTTGAGTGCGTTTCCTCTTGTTGTTGCCACCAGTCGGTGATATCCAGTATCCAAAATGTACTGCTAATCTCCATGGAGTGGGAGTGGTAATCATTGAAAGTCAGATTAAGTTGCCCGCAGTGCTTTTGAAACTCAGGCAGTGGATTCAAATAGAGCCAGGCAGAGGTCAAGAAGCGTGCTGTGCGATCGATTGGTCCGGGTGTTGTTTCGGCCTCATTGTGACGCTTCAAGTATTCTTCATCATCGCTGGACAAATCTGATGGATGAAATGAAGATTGCCCAGATCTTGAAGCCATTGCTGAGGGGATGGAATTTTTGGTTGGTACGCTTTCTGGTTCACTGACCGTCACACGTGTATACTTGGCACAGTATTCATTCTCCATACACTTCAGAAATGCATCTTGGTGTTAGGTAATATATGAAGTCTCATCCTCAGGATTACTATTCATTGCGTTGTGCCACATCCTAAGCGATCGCAACTTGCGGAAAGCATCGAGAATGTGTGCTGAAGTGAGATGCATACCCGTCATTGAATTAACTTTAGGTTGAAATTTGAACAGTTTCTGTCACGCTAACTTTGCAGCGAAGTACATGTCTTCCATCGACCGAGTCTTTGTTTCAGCTATAGCTCTCATAACACCATACCCATGATCGAGCATGTCTTTGTAGATGGTGATAACTCGGCAAAATGTGACCATATGGCTGTTCGACATCGACAATATCCTGTATTTGAATGGCCTCAACACTTCCATGAGGTACTCGACAATGGTCCATTCATCCTGTGTTGTGAAGAGTGGCCAGGATTTACTATATGTTGGATTCTGCAGCCACTCGTGGGTGAATTCTTATAATCGGTAGGCTTGATCAAGCAACTCCAGTGTCGAATTGCAACGTGTCTTCACATCAATAATAGGTGGTACCATGATGCGGACTTCAGCTGTTTGACAGTCAATGAGTTCATTTTGATGACCAGGTGTCAGCGTAATCGATACAGCAAGCATTTCCTGCTATAGGAAGGTAAGTCCCAATTCTTGAGCCAGACATGGGCGAATGCTCGTAATCAGTAGGCTCACTCAAGCAACTGCTGTGTCGGATTCCAGCAAGTTTTAACTTCCATTCAAGGTAGTACTGCGATTCGCACCTTGGTGTATGGATAGTCAAGGAACTTGTTTGAATTACCCCGTGTCAGCGTACTCAATACAGCAACCATTTGCTGCTAAATAATGGTCAGTTTCGGAATGTTCAAAATTTCTTGAATTAGACACTTTCTCGATGTTCTTTGCCAAATCTGGTCTCATGTCCAACACCTTGTTGATTCTAGCATTGCCCCCTTTCTGCGGTCTATGACTCTTCCCAATGTCTATGCTTTCATCGTCTCCACATTGCTGATTGCACTAATGCACTTCCCAAGACTTGGAGAGGCGTTTTACACTGCGACTGCTGATATATGCATCTAAAGCCAGCTGTATGACATGCACCATGCATGGTATGTGGTTCCTCAATGCAGGCCACTCGATTCCGGAGACATCAATGGTTGATTGCAGTTCACAAGTCATCGACTAATTTAAGGAAGTATTATGAGTCATAATTCTCAGCGAACAGCCTTCAGGAAGATGAAAACAATCAACAACTTCCTTGAAATGTACGGCTGCCCCTGCTCCTGTATGTTGGCCATTGACCTATCATCCTTAATTAGCTGATGAGAAAGTAAAAGAATAGGCAATTAACTGCATTGAAAGCGAGTTGTACTTCTCGCGATGCCCAATTTCAATTGCTATAGTAAGTAATGACTGACGTCATGGCTGGTTTGTATGTTGATGTCCACCTGTCCGATGCTAACCTGATTTATCTCACGATGGCAATTGCGTCATAATTGCATTCACGGTAAATGAGTATTCCCTCTGGCAAATGTTGCTCAGGGTGGTGGGGGACGGCAGCATTCGGTCACATCGTAATCTTTCAGAGGACAGTCATAGCTTCAGATTAGATATAGCCTTCCTTTGAATATGAGCCGAAACAAACCCTGACATGAGCTAACAATTGCACATGTCTTGGTGAAATTTGGAAGTTTCATAGTCCTTCGCTGCCAGTTTGGAGCGTTTTGTCTGTCAATTCAGTTAATATGTATTAAACCTGACTGTCTAATCTGAATTTCCTTTGTAAATGTACTATTGAACTTACTCAACTTTCTTGTCTCCTCAGGATGGCCAAAGCAGTTTCATGGACCATTGAACTAGTTAATTCCGTAACTTCCATCTCTGTCAATTCGTTCAACTTTGTGATGTGAGCTTTTGGCAGGAAATGTTTCCCCATTGGACTGGACCCATGTTCTGATGGATGATGAAGAACTTCATGACAAATGATACATGTGATGACAGGGCTCCCGGTATCCTCAATTCCGCAGTGCAAATACAATCACCATGAAGGATGATGTCTAGAATTATTCCAACCAACAGATTTTTTTGAGCCAACATTTATTGAAGCCCACCAACCATTCTAGAATGATATGTAAAGTAAGGTCACTCAAATCACGAAAAAAGACACATTCATTTTTGGAAGACATCATAACCTCTAGCCACGAGACATTGACAGATTTAGAATCCAACATCATGGTAGAAATTTGATAGTTTGGTAACCCGACTCTAGAGACTGTGAGAAGTTACATTCTAGTAAAGTAGAATGCAGGTTCTTAAAGGTTGACTCTTGAGCTACAAGCAAAAGAAGTAAGATCTGTGAGACATTGCATGCATATTTGTGAAGCTGTATACAAGGACATATTGAAAAGACTGACCGTGTACCAATCAATTTAGTAAAAATGCAATGCAGTTCATTGTTGTGTAGCTTACTGAGCTCCCATAAGCATTGTTGACGATCTGTGGGTGCTCAATTGTAGGAGGCCGAGGCGATATTATCACTAGTATTGTTGCCCATAAAGGCAGCTGAGAAGTCGATTATGGGTTAACGCCGTTCCATGGCCCTTAGATTATCCATGATGCAAGACCATAACTCGTTGATGCTCCGCTGACACTGATTTCTACGAGGTGGTAGCGATATCATCACTAGCATTTTTGCCCATTGAGGCAGCCGATTCATTGATTATGAGTTAATGCCAATGCACCGCACTTTGGGTGTCCATGATGCAAGACCAAAAATTGTTGACGCTCCGTTGATGTGTATTTTTAGGAGGTGGTAGAGATATCGTCTGTAGCACTTTTGCCCATAATGGCAGCCGATACTATGACCATGGGTTGACGCAGTGGCATTGCCCTTTGATTATCCGAGATGCAAGACCAAAAATCGTTGATGTTTAATTGACACTCATTTTCAGGAGGTGGTAGCGATATTGTTGAAACCATTTTTGCCCATAAAGGCAGCAAACACCATGATTATAGCTTAATCTCGTTGCACAGCAGTTTGTATATGCAATATTCAAGACCTAATATCATTGCCACTGCATTGACCGTCATTTGTGGGAGATAGTAGCGATGTCTTGGCTCGCATTTTTGGCTTTACAAGCGGCCAATACTTCGATTATGTGTCAAAGTGACCAGGTCTTTTTTTGATTATCAGACTCACAAGACCAAAAATTGTTGATGCATCATTGACACTCATTTCCAGGATGGGGCATTGAGCGCCTCATTGTCATTTTTACTTATAAAAATGGCCATGACAATCACTTTGGAAGGAAGTGAATATGCAGCCCTTTGGTTGCCAAAAATGGAATACCAAAATCATTGACACTCCGTTGACGCTCAACTTAATGACATACTAAAAGTCATTGGATGCCCAACAATTTTATGTAAAAATGGAAACAGTCCTTATCGGCAGCCAATAAATTGTTTCTTTGTATACACATTTGCATCCAATAGCTTCCAAGCCTCTCAATTTCTGATCCACCACAAGATACATTATCTGAATGATAAATGACCTCAGCCTATTACTTAACACCTCTTTCGGCAGGCAATTAACCGGATGCAGTTCCGTACACTTGCTTTTGATATATTTTGCCTGACTTCCCCACCTTGGGTGATCCAGTTCATTCTGCATGATTTAAATCACCTACCATAAGCAATTTTCAAAGTCTCAACCTTGCGCACCAAGTCAGTACAGAGACCTAGGCAGTTGGATGCATGAACTAATGTGGCATGACGGTTGTCATTCATGCCGGTTTGTGTTGTCCTTTTACCACTCCATCTATGACCAGTATTCCCTCACTGACTTGAATTTTGTTTGTGAGTTTCCTCTCTAATTTAGTTTTAGTTTTCTGACTTAACAGTAACTGGCAGGATGATATCAAGTGCAGTGGTTATCAGTCAATGCAATTTGGAGTGTAAACTATCGGCATGGCCCATCGGACCCTTGCACATGCACAGACGAATTATCATGCCTCACAATTTGGTCACTGAAATCAAGTAAAAGCTGACACATAGCGAAAATAGATACATATGTTGTTTTTCAAAGAGATACATCGTTGAAAATGTCAATTTGCCTATTCACTCCTCCAGCGATGATGGATCTGTCATCATTTCTTCGTCCTAATCTGATTTATTTATGGTAAATAGCTTGGCACGTTATATGAAGGGGTAAAAGCTTACGGATTCAACACGCTTTGATTCTGTAATCATTACCAAATCGCGCTTAGTGTTAGGCGGGAACGATGGAATGCACTTGTGCATCTCAGGGTTCTGTGAAACTAGCCTCTTACAACAACTCCCTGGTCGAGAAGTAACTTGCCGCATTAGCAATTTTCCGGGGATGCTATCAAGATTCTGCATACGCTCACCAAATGTCATTGGTGGAGATGAGGCTGCATCATCTTCTGTTTGAGGTTGAACAACAGCCTGAACCTTCAATTCGGTTGTGCCGTACATCTTACCTCTCTCATGGAACAAGTCAGCCACAGCTTCCCAGCCTGGTTGCATCAATCTGTCATGCTTCCTCTGCTTCTGCTGAACACGATCCATCGAATGCTGTACCTTGTTGGAGATTGTGCCCATCACCCACCAGGGTTCGTCATCTGCCTTCAGCTTTCCCAGCTCAGGATCTTCTTGATCATCTTCCTCATCTTCCCCATCCTCCCCATTGTTGGAACTTGCAAGATCTCTCAGACACTCTCTGATGGCATTCAACATCTCCTCAAATGGTCTTTCAGGCTTTGTTGTTGTCAATCCTGCCTTTTCAGCATTTCTCATATCTTTCTGCTCCTGCTTAATTGCCGTGTCTGCGTCATCAACTTGCTTTCTTGCCACAGCAGTCTCTCTATCCATATAATCCTCAATCCATTTCTGCATCTCTTCATTGCTTGAAAAGTGTGTTTCTTGTCATTTCCCCGCCCAAGCTTCTTTTTCAATCGCAAGCTACCCAATGCTCCAAGGTCTCGGACCCCCTCTGCACCGAAACCGCACTTGCCTGCATTCGCTTGATGATGTTGTCGTGTGTTGCACTCTGTTAATTTGCCATATTTGGCTGTTGGTAGAGGTGAAATATTCATCTTTGGAGCCTTAACCATTCTATGCTGTGTTGACTTTGTCGATGGGCGAGATGTAGAATGTTGCGGGATATGGACCACATTGACGCAAGCTGCATCTTTCATGTTGAGGTTGGTATGCTTAATCAACTTGAATAAAGCAAAATCTGAGTTTTCACCGTCACTACATTGGGGATAGCAATGCTAACCATAATACATTACATGATGTTTAGTGTCTGTTTCATGTGAGATCGAGGGGATTTCATGAGATAAACATCTGCAGACCTTGTTTACATTGAAGAATGTGCTGTTTATATCTAACAAACACGACATTCTGGTGGTTATTCACCTCAATTGATCTCTGTAAACAATCACACAACATTGGATCGAGTTGGTGCAAATTGCAGGATTGTTGGAAACCCCAGCAATCTGCAGCTATACGCAGCAGTATCCATCTTGTGTAGGATGTGCACGTTAGCTCTTATGCATTCCTTTGTGACTTGAAGCTGACTATATATTCCTCAGGACATCCCACTGCCTTTCGTTATCATCTTCCTCAAGACTTCCCACTTCTTTTCTTTATCATCATCTCTTCACTTCAACACCAGAAAAGCATGGCTCCGCAAAAACCTCAGCGACGTGCGAGTACATCAGGATCAAGCATTATGACCGGCGCTTGATCTGATCCGGCACCTGCTGAGATTTCAGTACAATGCAGACACCACTTAATCCACCGTGATGCTGCAAATGCAGCCACCGAATATATGACCCTGGATGCATAGTTACAAATTGTACGTAAAACCGGATGCAGCAAGAATAAGAAGCAGTACACAATCGGATGTGAGATTACTCGTATCGGGGTCGATGGCCATCAACCAGACGATGTTACATAGAGCCGGTGTATGTAGCTAGCTGAGTGACCAATCTATAGCAGCCTCTGATGGGAAAGGTCCATAGTCGACCAAGCCATTAGTCTGCACAGTCCGCCAAATCGAACATCATGATAATTCCAGTTCTGGGATTCTTGCGGAAGGATTGAGTGAAAAGCATCCCCAAGAGTGGACGAAACTGGCTGTAACAACCTTAGAGGATGATACGGAAGTGTATACGGTAGAGGTAATAGCTGAATCTGATATCTAGATGCAGCAACCAATTTGTTGTAGGTTTTCAACATGTCTGCAACGATCACAACGCAAGGAGGTCAGGTACAGCTATAACAGTCTGACATGCACCATGCCTTGAATATGGCCAAAAGGGCCAAAGGAGCGATATTGCGCACCGCAAGAGTTGAAACACAATACCTGATGAAGGAATCTCGGGTGGAGTTCTGCGAAGAGAAGCAGCAGGGAGTTGAAATTGCTGGGAATAAGCATGTGTAGGCTGCAATGGAAAGGCACCCGGCTTGCTTGGGGAAAATCGAACGGATATCTGCCTCCCTTGCCACAATGGCACCACACAGAATTCCCATACACACTGGAGGCACAGAAGCACGGGTGCACATTCACCAGAGCGACTCAGAGAGCTGACACCTGAACTGATGCCACATCAGCCCAGAACGTCACCGGTGCCACCCACTGACAATGAGGGTACTGAGACATCCGAAATCGATGGTGTGCCACCCGGATATTTGTATATACATAGTTCTCTTCCCAGCGCTTAAGTTTTCAATCTTGATGCATATGCCAATGATCCCAAGCATGATAAAGATTTTAATCCAGATTTGCTGACTGATGAAGGAACATCCACTGGATAGTACACTATCTGCTGTGTGGTAATGCAGCTGACATCCATTTTGCAGACGTCAGCGGCCCATCGAGCGATCCTGAGTGTGAAGACAAGCATTGATGCAATGGAACGGGATTTTTGACTATATTTTTATCTGCAATTAGCGGACACTTTGATGTATAGTGTACAGGATATATCTATATGTATTATTAAAGAACAATGTAGTGATGAAGGAGAAAGTACATGAAGATGGTACAAAGGCTGCCAAAACACCAATAACAATATACTATGCCAAATTAAATGATAACATATTGTGGATATGCCAATGGCAAAATGAGTGTCAACAGAATGTCAACAATTGTTGGTCTTGCATCATGGGTAATCTGTGTGGTGATCGGGTGCGGTCATTCTTATATGCGGTATTGGCTGGCTTCATTGGCAAAAGAGAGATTCACACGCTCCCTGCCCCATTCAGAGAATGAGCGTCAACAGAGTGTCAACAGAGTGTCAACCAATATTTGTCTTGTATATCAGGTGATTCAGAAGCAGTTCGGTTGTTACTATACATAATGAAAGTATTAGCTGCCTTTTTAGGGAAAAGAGATGGCAACACGCTCCCTGCCGCATGATTAAAATGGGTGTCAACGCAGTGTCGATGATTTTTGGCCTTTCATCATGAGTAATCAAAGTGTGACGCGTTGGTCATTGTCTGTATATGATGGTTCGACAGCTTTGTAGGCTGAAACGCTGATGAACCCTGCCTTGCAGCATTGAAAATGAAATAAGTTGTTACTGTCCAGGAGTCGGTTGTGGGAATGTTGCTTGCTTATCTGCGCAGACAAGCTGCCTATACCTCCTCGATAGAGGTCCGCGATGTTGCGCCACTTTGATTACCCCTCATGCGAGACCTTCAATCGTTGACACCCAGTTGACTCTCATGTTCAAGATGGGGCAGGGAGCGTGTCGCTTCCTCATTTTCCTTCAAAGGAGGCCAATACCTCAGTTACGACTATCTGCAACCAGTCACCACTTGGACTACCCAAGATGCCAGACCAAATATCATAGCCGCTCCATTCACACTCATTTCCAGGATGGGACAGGGAGCGTGTCTTTCCAGTTTTTGATTAGAAAGGCGGCCAGTACATCGAAAAACAACAATGATGTATCACCGTTACTATTTTATGATTAACTGTAGGATATCTCAATGTGACCCTAAATTGAACAACCTGAAATGCAGAGCCAGAGATTCGACCCGATGGGTCCAGCTTAACTCTCTGAAACCCATGAGTTGCCTGGTCCAGGTCCAGATTTGGTCCACCCAGAAGCAACGGGTTGGATTCTTATATGGGTTTGGTACGAACCTGCACTGTTTTTCTGGTCTGTACCCGGATCACTGGCAGGTTACCTGCATCCTATGCTAACACTACCCCCCCAGTTGCCATCCTCTAAGCATACTGCCAAATCTGGTCGATCACCACCTTGGAGTGTTTCACCGTACTATGTCAATGATTGCCTCCACGTGTATCACTATAATGTACTGATATATGTGTACCAGTGAATGGCTGAACTCACTGGAACATGCCCTCACAGTGCATTTCCAATTTTGCTCAATCACCATTACCATCTATATCTATCTGTCCCAAATAATTATCCCCTCCACATGTATTACTAAGTTTTTAAGATAATAACCTACAAGTGTGACTCTGAACTCACTTAATCACTGCCAACAATTGTATCTTGAATATTGCTTGTTCACTGCCTCCAGATGAACCTTTTTATTCACTCAATTACAGCCCAGAAGTTGGCACAATCACAGCCTCCAAGTGCATGACTATGTTAACACGATTATGGCATCCTGCTATATGTCTTAGTTCACTAAATTCTGCCTCCCTTTTGTATCTCTGTAGTTACATACTTGCCATCTCTTGGTAAGCCACTAATTTTGCTGAAGAACTGCCTGCAGTATATCCACAAGACTGCATCTTGATAGATAGATGCATAGATATGTACATAAATAATTGCGAAAACAAACTGAAGTTAATTTTTAAAATTATTTAAAAATAAGCAGTAACTACAATTTCCAGGGGCACCTGTAAAATTATAAAAGAATATGTGATTTTCCACTATCAGCTCAGCAGTGATATGGCATGCTCTCAATCTCATGATTAGTGTTTTCAGGAGCTTCTCATATTGTCATTAGTGCTATTCTTCCCTTGCTAATTAGTTACCAGTGCTCCCAGGAAATTATAAACGCTATAATATTGGTTCAGTCAACATCCAGATAAGATCTCAGTGCTCTCTTGTGTACCTGAAGGTAACAGTATCTGTCCAGTCAACTCTAACATCTGACCCTCCTGGGATTCTAGTCTGACAATTTTCATACAATCCCAAAGACTCTCTGTACCAACTATACCATTTGGTCATGAACTATAACACAATGCCAAGCAATGACCACACTGAAGATCCTCCCAATATTTCTTGCAATGGCTGTCGTGACTGTATTATTCGATTGTAACTGGAATCTATGGATAAACTCTGCAAAGCTCCTCTCGCTCAATATGCCAAGCTCAGAACGTTACTGGTGTATTTTCAACCCTGGAGTTCTTCCAGAATGATTATTTTCACAAACAATATAAAATCTTAAAATCCCATATGTTAAATCACATTCAATTTTTTGTATACTATCACAATCTTTAGTAAGGATCAAATAGTTGGCTTAAGCACGATAAATTTTCAGTACACCATTGAAATCTTTTGTCAGAACGTCACAGATGGCTTCTGGACTTTGAATTGTGAGTCAATGACTTTTTTCATATTAATTATTAACTTGGCTACTTCTAATTTGGGAACCTACATGTAGTCTCCATTGACTTCTGGAATATCTGTTAACAGTGGCCAATTCAAGTAAGCATGAAAATTTCTTGAAATTGTTGATTACTATCAGTGGAGTTTGCTTGCCATCTGCATCTGCTTTCTTGTTTTCTTCTTGTTATCATCATCTTAGTCTGCATAATTTATTAATTAACCTGCAGAATTACCACTGGAATTACAATAGGCTATGAGTAAGTTAGTTACAAAGAGTTGATATAACTGGTACAAATATTGCATAATATTTCATCCAATTCTACAGCTCTATGATGTCTTGAAAGATGTGCTCATTTAGAAATTCATTATTTGCTGGGTATTCTTATTTCACTTTGTTACCACATCTCACAACTGAGACTTCTCACTTGCAACATAAACACCCTTATAAAGTCAGAATAGCATTCCAATCTGTAGTCTGATGTCAACTAAATTTCATTGAACTCAGCGACTAGTAGTTGCATTGTCATAGGTATTGATTCTCTATCCATTGACAGGGCCAATGTGGAGTCTGTAAGCTATTAGCCACAATTGTAACAGGGAGTTGTAAGCCACTGCCACATGCAGAATATGCCTTGCTACTACTTGATTCACCCAGTATCTCCTTGATGTACAGTCTAATGGTAACTGGAGTCTAGACAATCCATTTCACTCGCTGATAGCCATCCCTACTACCTTTCCTGCACCCTTATCTTTGTGCCACATAATACACTTAGTCAATTCTGTATACTGTGTCGATTTCCTTTGATTTCTACAACTGTAAATGATATAGACCCATTGAATATACCAACTCTCATTCAACAGGGGTGTTTTTCCTATGATATCAGTTTTGCAGAGGATTTGGATTGCTATCACTGATGGATCAATTGTATTCTTGGCTATAACATTGGGTTATTTCTTTGGGAATTAATAATCATGGTGTGTTTTGCTGTAGCTGTTTCAAACCTTTAGCCTGATAGCATAGCTGTAATTACAGGTTGGTTCGCCAGTCTAATCCTATTGTGCTTCACTCAGATCACATTTCCTGCTCTTCCTGTCTTTGTCTTCCCAGTTACCATGATTATTTCAAATCAATAGAGCTTTCCACTCTCGATCTTTCGCATGCTTAATTGTAGCATACTTCTTCATTTATTTCATCCCAATCTCATAAGGGATCAGAGTCAATATCCTGTGTATTTCCATTGCCAATTGCAGTAGCATGTCATGGTAAACTGTACAGTATAGAAAACTGGTGAACCTGATCTGTCATCTTAATGACCCTCTTTGCAATATACAACAACAATTGTTTTGAACAGCATTTATAATCATTACTTTTAAGGTGAATCTGTCAATTGTAAGTTTCAATTTTATCACAATACTCAAGTCATATGCCTAAATACATTTCCCCATTCTGAAAGACTTCATACTTCATCAGCAGAATGACTTTTCATTACTGGGAGCCACTGGGAGTGTTTGGGAGTTGTTGGTCTAGAAACCCAGGGTGGTCAAATGCTGGAGTTAACTGGATTGATGCTGGGGATTTCAGGGACACCTGCAAGCACTGGCGACGGATCAGTGATGCATTAGGAAATTCAGTGACAATCAGGAATACACCTCAAATTGGCATACAGCAGTTTGGGAAAAATGACTCGTTTTTGGGAAACACTACAAGTGTGGCTGGAAATCATAGTTGCTACTAATAGTTACACAATTTATAAAACTCATGTATTCAGTTTGTGTTCTTATGTATGAATCTATGTACCTATGTACATATACAACTATCCATCTACACATGGTGTATCTGGACAGGCTGTAGGCAGTGCTGCTGAGTAATTAGAGGTACACCTAAAGATAGGGATAGGGTGAACACAGAGTGGCACTTGGAGGATGTAATCAAAGAGAGTTTGAAGATGCACTTAGAGCCTGAGATCAAGTGAACTCTGAGATTCACTTGGAGGCGGTGATAGAGTGACTTTGAAGATGCATGAGGAGGCCGAGAACATGTGATTTTAGATATACACTTGGATCCCATGAAGCTGTGAATTTTGTGATGCACTCAAAAGCTGTTATTGATTGAGTTTGGAGATGCACTTTGAGGCCAAGATTGAGTATATATAGAAATGCACTACAAGGTCTTGTGTGAGCAAGTGTGGAGATATATTTGGATGCCATTGAGGAGTGAGATTGAATAAGTACATGGAGGTGGTCGATCTGGAGGATGTTGATTCAGAGGGACAATGGGTGGTGAGACTCCATCCCTCTGTTAGCGAACTTGCGACTGTGGGACTGTAACAAATTGATCTTTCTTGCGATCCCTCATGGAGAGCTGACAGGTGGTGGTGGTGGTGGCCAATTTGTAAAGAGGAATACAGAATGCTGAAGATGAATTTCGGAGTCCACTCATAATAGTGAAAATCAACTGAAGACAGCCAGTGTTGAGGTGAATGCTGTATGCAGTGGATGCCATTCTGGGTGTATACGGTACTCAGTGTTAACTGATGATCATTGCATGCAGATATAGTGATGCATAACTTAACTTTGCATTCAGCGATGATGGTAGAGTGGTGGACAAGAAATTGCAGTGGGGGATGAAGATGCGAACAACATGGCAAATACATGGGGATTTGGAATATCAGGGGTACAACTTGCCTGATAGAGATGAAAATTCCCCCAATCGGTGTCCTTAAATGTCGGATTGCGAGTTATACCTGCGAAATGGGGAATTTGATATTCATTTGCACCCAAAATTCTGCTACATCATAGCTTCTTGTGATGATTTCCCAATCTCCTCTCATCTCTCTCTGTCTTGTCCGCTATTCTACCATCACTTGAGAACACAAAGTTCAGCTATTCTTCGCACTCTCTCCATGCCATGGTCATGAGTTAACACAGAGTACAGCATACACCGAGTGCTGCATACACTGTGTACAGCATACATTGAGTACAGCATACACCAAATCCAGGAGATACAGGGTACAGCATGCACCAGGTACAGCATACAGGGAGAAAAGCATACACCAAGTACTGCATACCCCGAGTGCAGTATCAACCCATGATCCACTTTCTGGTTCTCCCAGCCAGTCTCTCATATGGGGACCCACAAAGGACGTAGTTGTCCTTCACTTGCTACATTCCCCTAAGTATGAGTTAAGCAATGAATAGTATCTCAGTTCTGGTCATATCTCCCTTCTGATCTACCACCTCCAGATCAACCACCTCCAGATCCACCACCTTCAGATCCACCACCACCAGATTCACCACCACCAGATTAGCCACCTCCACATCAACCACAACCAGATTGACCAGCTCCAGATTGCCTTCATCCAGATTAACAACCACCATATTGATCACCTCCAGCTGGACCACCTCCAGGTACCCCTTCAAATTCGCTCAGACTAGGCCTCCAAATGTCACTCCAAACTCATTCTATCACAGACTGAAAGTTTGTATGACCATGGCTACCTAGAGTGTCTCCACATCTGTAAGTTCACATAATCACACACTGCAATTTCGTATAATGATGGCATTCAAGTATACATCCTAACTCACTAGATTACAGCCTGCAAGTGCATCTGTAAGTGAACATGATAATGGACAATACTATGTTCATCTCCAGACTCATTTCATTACGGCTTGCAGACGCATCCCTCAGTTCCCACGATCATGGCTTCCACGTCCATCTCTGAGTTCACTCTAGTTTGCCCTCCATGTGCATCTTAGAGATCACTCGATTATGGCCCACATCCAAGTGCATCTCCAAACTCACTCAATCTCAGCCTCCAAGTCCATCTCTAAGTTTACTCAATCCATGCAGAGGACTCAGCTGCTGTCAAAGTCTCCTGCAGACCTGCACAGTGGTCTCAGCTGCTGCAATATATGACTCTCCTACTTGTTAAATATTGTAGTATCAAGAATGCAACTCTAAAACTGTAGGTGCTTTTGGGAGTACCTGAAAATAATATTGCAGCATCTGAGAGCACTGTGCTTAGCTCTAGGGGGGCTTGGGAGCACATGGAATTAATTAAAAGCAGAAGTGGGGTTGACAAGAGTGTCTGAGAGATTTGCATACAGCTTTCTGAGTGATTTACATTTTGCTGTAATTCAACTTTGACTTGTAAAGAGTAACTGGTTTCTACTGAAGTGCCTGTACATCTGTGATCGACATGTATGTGGCTGCATCTCCTGTTCTAGGAGAGGGCAGAAATATCAATTCCACAGTACCATGTTGTTTCTCTCAATCTTTTGTTACGTGGGTGCTTCCACCTTAGTAACTATACTTATAACAAGTATCAGTAGATACTTAAGTATGTACTAGGTACACGGCCATAGTTCCTATTGTAATCCTTTATGGGTATTCCCAAACACATTGTATAGGTAACCGATAAAGGTTGTAAACACACAAAAGACAAATATGTATCGTCGTATCAGAAGCTATTGGATGGATAGCTACTAAATCGTATCGTGGCCTGATACATTATTGACAATTTATATAACTCCGATGAATAATCTCGGTGATTAATCAATATTGTGAAGTATATTCGTATGATCGATCTCGGTAATTAATTAATATTGTAAAGTATCTTCGTATAAATAATCTCGGTGATTAGTCAATATTGTAATGGTAATATCTTTGCGTAGATAGTGCAATCTAAATTGACACGTATCTTCACAAAATGTCCCGTCTTAACTCCATGCTAAATCTGGCATTCAGATACTATCGGCAATATTACATTTATATGTGTAATCTCCCTCAAGGTGAATTTCATGTATCTTTATACTCAGCTCGAAGGCGATCCCTAGTTCACTTTCTTTGTTTGTTGCTTTGCTTGCCGGAACGTTGCTCAAGCTCAAGAATACTAGGCTTTTGATACTTTGGTTTATTATTGAACACTCGTCCGGGTATTGTTGAATTTACTTGATTATGCTTATTGATTCGAGTATCAATCAGTAGTTCCTCTCCGGATAACTGATCCTCAATATCAGAATTAAGATTCAGGTCTATTTCAGGAATATCGGAATCTGGAACTATAGTTCCGCTATTGTCTTTTTGTAGTAATGGCGTAACTATACAGTCCCTAAGGTACTCCGAAGGAAATATTTGATAATCAAAGTAATACGTTAATACTTCTGTATATTGGATAATACTTGCCAGCCACCAGATGCACTGTGCCACAAATATATTATCTTCCTTCTTAAATCAATGTATCAACAGAAAGAAGGCATAAATAATGATATCGTAGTCGTTTGTAAACTCTCGTGTAGTCATGGTGCGGGGGAACCGCGTATAATCCTAATAGATAATACTAATATACTTGGTAATACTAATAATGATGTAGTAAGAACTTGAAACATACAATATTTCAGCTTCGTCTTTCGCATGTAGGTATCATTCGTAACTGTGGGGCTACCATTCCAACAACCGAAGCTCTTGTCCTTCTTTGGTAGCCTTTCTTGGACTACCGAAGTTGATGTCCGAACCTTTACCTATGAAATCATCTGTCGTATCTTAGAGTACTCTGGTATTGCGAGCCCGGCTCTAAGATAGAGGACCATGCATCCCAAAGGTTATCGTGTATAGATATGATTGGTTTGTTTTCACAGCGTTACACTCCCACATGAAGTGCCAACCCCCACAAGATTTAATCGAACGGTGACTTCAATTTAGATATCTTGCAACTCGTTCATTTCGGATAGTCAAAACTTCTCCATCGCCTGATGTGGTTATTTGGAGGGCTTTAAACAGATTGCTTAATAAATCAAGACACAACCTTCACCACATGGGCTAATTGGCTTATCTCCTTCCGAGGCTTACATGGCGACCCACCATTGCTCTGTCGACATTTGACTTGACGTACCACATCATTATCATTGAACTGATAGTGATTGACCTTACTCGTTTGTTCCCAGCCAGGGAGTCGGAGGTTCATTGGTTCTTATTGACTTTGCCCAAAGTCTTCATCAATCAGACACACCATGCTTAGGCCGAGACTGTTCTGTTTGATTGGGGAGTACCCAAGTTGTTCCGCTCCTGAATGGATTGGCTCGAGGTCCTGCTTAATTGCATATTGGCTATCATCTGCCTGACATGTCAGTCGCATTTCTGCAACTTCCGCATCCAGTCCCCTTAGCATAGTTTGGCTGAGTGTGGTCAGAAATAACTGGCATCAATATAATCGTTGAAGGCTTATCGACTGGCCAAGGTTATTGCATCATCAAATCAGTTCTACAGTAGTATGTGAACTTGCAATGCATCCGCCAGCAATGAGGCTCGCTGTCAAATCGACACGAAGCATGTAATGTCCTGCTAAGGATCATTATGTGTGGCAGCTTACTAGTTCATTAAGAGATTGATGTTATATACTATACGGTATTATAGAACCCGTTATGTAGATCTCGAAGTAGACTAGTACCAATACCTCTATCAGGGGAGAACCCCTAACATCTTTGACTACACTCAGATATAACAACGTCTCTATTGTGGCTATAGTCTCGGCTGGATTGTTTGGCCACACATTCTCCCCTGTAACTACGCAGGAGATCTTTTTCTGCTTTAAGAGAGTGGCCATCTGCCCTGATCATTTCATCTATTTCAACCTATTGAACATTATAAGCATCACAGTGATAGATCTCATCTTCAGGGCAATACTCTCCAATTGATCTAATGTACTCCACTGCTTGTCAAGATGAGTATTTTTCAGATGTTTTATTTCTCCATAAGTTACGAATTTGTAATTACCACAACTACCAGAGTACCAGTCTCTCAACTGGTGTGACTAAATATGATACATCAGGAAGTAAACTTCGGCTGATCAAACAGCTGTAAAATGCATGATCCATATGTTGACTCATCAATTTATACTTGACATGTACACCAGAAATAATCTGAATGCTGCTCCACTGCTCCACTCTAAACCAATAAGCTGTAATTACTGTATTCAACATATGCCCAACACTGACATAATCTGAAGTTATGTAGATGCATTCTTAAAGCTAAAAAACTTGACTGATCAACTAGTTGCAATATAGATCAGCTTACACCTCAATTCTTGTCTGTAAGTAACCTTGAACTTGGTACTGTATTATTCAAATCAGTGGTTCTAAGATTGCTAGATTGCATAATGTAAGCTATTTCATCTATTATATTCATCTTTGTGACATATTTGTATTTTACAATTACATGAAAATTTGCGATATCATAGTATATCATGTATCCACTGTGTAAGCCTATCTATTTATCCATATGTTGTTCACCTGGCTATCAATAGTATGCAGGCAGAATTCCAGAAATACCTGAAGACGGCAATGTAGTTTATATTGAGATTAACTTGAAGGCCATTATTGTGTGAACTTGGAGACTATGATTAAACAAGCTTAATGATCTACTTGGAGGACATGATTAGTGCTAATTTGGATGTGGCAATACAGTGAACATGAGGGGTGCACTTGGAGACAGTAATTGAGTGAGTTGAGAGATAAACTTACATGCTATAAATGGTGTTAACTTGGATGCATTATTTATGTGAACTTGAGAGATGTATTTGTACGCTGTGATTGTGTGAACTTAGAGATCATGATCAAGTAAGCTTCAAAACACTTTATAAGGCCATACTCCAACAGATTTATATATGTCTTTGGAGATACTTATAGTGTCAATGTGGAGACACACATAGGTCGCAGTAATAGAGTGACATTGGAGATGTACTTAGCAGTCATGAATGTGAATGCTGTTGTTCTGGATATACTCAATCCGAAGGATGAGAATTGGGAAGCAGCCGTAACACAAGGTGGGATTGTATCGATTCATTGACGTATAATTATGGTAATGTAGGGCATAGGAAACGATTGCATTTTGCTCCTAGAGTATGTGAGGTAATTGTATGACAGGTGATTAATCGTCTGGCAGTTCATCTGCACATAGTCAGGGTGGATGTGGTGGATATGTAGGTGGTAGCTCCGGAGGTGCTGGATGTGAAGGTGGAGAAACTGAAGATGGCGGATGTAGAGGTGGTGGATCTGGTTGTGGTGGATCCGTAGGTGGTTGATCTGGAGGATGTGGGTTTCGACGTGGTGGATGTGGATGTGGTGAGTGTGAAGGTAGTGGATGTGGAGGAAGTAGATGTGGAGGTGGTGAATATGGAGGTGGTGGACATGGAAGTGATGGATTTGGAGGTGATAAATGTGGAGGTGGTGAATCTAAAGGTGGTGGATCTGCAGGGGGTAAATCTGGAAACAGTTAATCTGTAGGGATGTACAATGGAACCTGAGTGTCTGTTTATTTGTAAACATGTAATAGTGAGAATTGAGAGAGTACAGTATTACATGGTCAGCTGAGAACTGACGGTGGCTGGGAGTGGAAGACAGACATTGTTGGGTAGATACTCAACAGGGAATTAAGTAATGATTGGATCATGTGGAGGTGAGGATAGATGACTGAAGTTGATATTCTTTGATCATGATAGAGTTGTGGATGAATTGGAGATAGATGGCAGATGGGAATGTAAGGAGATTGGGGAAATTATGATGAAAAACTGGAGTATAAGAGAATTTTGGGTGCTATAGTCAATTTTTCATACCCAATATAGCAGATAGAACTCCGATACTACACCTGATTTGAATAGAATAACCACAGATAGAAGGGATTCTAAATTTTATTGGGTTGGTCATATCTCTGATTTTTCTTATCTTCTTATACCCTCTCATTTCATCTCCATCTGGAACATGTCCAATCTTGTGAAAGACATCACAGAACTACTCAGCAACTCTCAACTGCCATATATTGTTATCCAGGTCCTCCCAAATGGTCCCAAAAATGCTGAATGCAAAGAGATATACATCCAGACACATTGAAATAATTTAAAAGGCTTCTCAATTGTTCCAATGTGGTTGTAAACCGTACATGACTAACTTGATTGGTGAATGGTAGTGTTCAGAATGCTACAAAATCAAGCCATCGGTGTGCGCAAATTTCACCGTAAGTGGGATGATGCGTTACATGTCCCATGCTATTTTCGGTCACATTGAATCTCACGCCCTACTTTCGGGGAATGACTATGGTAATGTCAAGGCCATATCAGGCATGTTGTGAAACTATCATACTTCGGCACACATGTAATGGTAACACGTGACCTCAGGCATGGTACACGCAAGTCTATATAGGTTGCTGCCATGGTATTTGGATTATTATCAAATATCTTACCAATGAATTCTCAATGTATATATTTCATTCACACTGGTGTGCAACTGTACCACTATACAATACAACTGTGGGCAAGTGTAGACATATCTGTCTTTACGCCATATTCGACTTCTGATTTATTGAATATGTTTTGCTCACGAAGATATATGAGTTTTACTACTGTTGTTAGGAATGACACAACAGACAGAACACAAACAGCCTGCATGGGAATTTTAACGTCAATCGCCTACTATGACCCCTGAGGAATCTGCCAGATGTCAATTGTGCGTGGCTCGTACACACTCGAGTATGGAAAACCTATGATCTCCTCTTGGCTGAGCAACCCAGGTTCTCAACCGACGACTCGCAGTACTTCAGCAGGATGAAATCCATTGCGAGAGAGATCATGACAATGAAGAATGCACTGTCAACATGGGAAGCTGTCCGGAGCGATAGTCTGCACAACAACCATAGTCAGCCCAAGCCTAGCAGGCAATCCGAGATCATGGCCATGTGACTAATAATCCAGGAACAGCGAAAGAATCACTTACAAACAGTTAATGGAATAGAGTTCAAATATTAACAACCGCATTGGGCACTCATTGTTTGAGACCATCTGATTTCCGTACCCCAAATTGCCTCAAAGCACAGCAATATTCAGAGAAATCATGAGATGATATATGAAGCAACAAAGCTACCTTCCACTATCAGAGACCAATTCATACACACACTTACGAAAGATATGAAAAACTGAAGACTATTCAGAAGGAGCCGGTCAAAGTCATGAAAACCCATTCATCTTACCGGAGGAGCTGGTGATTGCGATGGAGAGCCACAATGTGCTCATGATGACACTGTCATCTTGCCAGAGTTTCTGATTGTTCTGTGTAATGACCGCATGATCCGGCTTATGTACTCCCAGTTATCACACTGGAGAAGCTGGAAATTCTCATAAAGGACTGCAATGTATGCAGAGACTCCCAGTCATCCCACCAGAGGTAGTAGTCGTTCTGTCAAACATCTTCCCTACAATATACACAGCTGCAGTTGATAAACTCAATCTGCTGCAGCTGTTTGGGTTGACACACCTGAAAAGCTGAATGATTGATTCCCGGTCTCAGATTGGAGGTAGTGGCCACACTGAGCATGAGCCTCTCTCTGCAGATATAACATAATATCTGGGGCTATGCATATCCCATAATTTGGAGGTCGACTTGGCAAATGCAGGTCATCTAATCTCTACAAACTCCTGTCAACAGAGAGGCACAAAGGTCACATGATGAACAAAGTGCAGCACAAAGGCAATGTGACAACAAAAGTGCACCATGAAGGTGATGAGTTGAGGACAGCGCATCAGCAGCAGCAGATGCACTGCTGAGGACCCCAACGTATGTTGCATGCAGTCTCGTGGAGAGTGGTGAGGTTATTTTGTCCTTCGAAACTTATCAGAATAGCACCTATGAACCACAACTGACAGTATGCAAGATGTTGTTCTGAGATCCTCTCAACATACATGGAATGCACTGGCTACTGGGAGCGACTGTTGAGGTCACTACATTGGAAGATCCAGGTGAGATTGACTATCAACCCAAGCACTGGATGAATGAGCAGGGAGCAGAGGCGGCAGTTGCGGCAGAAGAGGAACTGCACTCAGGTATAGGTGACTGACTGCTCCCTGCTCGCCATGTCAAGATGGGAGGTTGTTGGACTAGCGAGGTTAGGCTCACTGCTGGGTGAACCACTCGATCCGCAGGTCCCTCATGTCCTTTCCCCATCATCTTTCCACATCGCATGTCAGAGATAGAGGCTCATTCACAGATGCTGGAACAGGCAATGTGCCTACTGATGATGGACATGGTATCCCTGTGAGTTACAAGGACTATGTGGACGTATGCTGTAAAGATATGGCCGAGACTCCAGCACGGCACTGGCCAATTGGCCACCCAATCTGTCTAGATCGAGGCTTCAACTTACCATACGGCTGAATTTATGATCTTTCCGATCATCATTGCCTTCAGCAGCGCTGATCTTGATTGCGAAGAAACATCATGGCAGACTATGGCTATTGCACAGAGCTCGGCTCATCACGAATATGGACTCCTAGAATGCCGAGCACTCTGCTTGACTCAAGGCAGGTGACAAGTACAAAACTGCCTTTTGAATCGGGTTTGAGCAGTTCATGGACTGAATTATGCTGTTCGGGTCGATGAATGCACTTGCTACCATACTCCCAAGCTACTACACCAAGAAGAGGAGATCAGTGGTTCGTTGACCAATGACCATTGAGGAGAGGGATGACCATACTGGAACCAAAATCGTCATAGAGGATGACCATATCAGAGGTGCCGGAATAAAGGACCAGTGTGAAATAAACTACTGAGAGGCCCAGCAGCAATAAATGCACCCAGAGAGCGGGGATATGAGTACTGAAGGAATCCATATATGCACCTAGCATCTGGAAAATGATAAGCCCACCTACAGAAGTCACAGTCAGAGGCTGAGGGGTGAGTAAACGAGAACAGCACAAGCGGAGTCCGAAAATGAGGAAAGTAGTTGATGAGTTCAGGATCAAGCAAGTTGAAACAAAAAGCAAGTCCAAACAGAAGGCAAGTCCAAACACTGGGCTAGTTGAAACGCAAAGAAAGTCTAAACGCAAAGCCAGTCGAAACACCAAGCAAATCAAAGAACAATGCGTGTTAAAGAAATGAAATCGCAAGTGGAAAAATACGATGAAGCAGGTGAAGAGAGATGAAGCAAGTTGACCAAGACCAGCCAAGAGACAAACGAAAAATGTATGGAACAAAATCACCAAAAGTCAACCTAAGCTTCTAAGTCTACTGAACTGCGATCGCAAATAACAACTGCTTTGAGTCTATGGTGTTGACAGAGTAACAAACTTGTAAGAAGGTGGAGATTGCTGTGTCTATACGATTATGTCACACTGACAGGTTGAGAGCCCACAGGGAGACAGTCTGCAGAGACACGCACCGAGAAGTCTACCAAGAAGTCCGCCAAGATTTTCCTGAAGCTGCCTTTTGACAGCGCAAATGTGATGTCAACTGGATGGTCACCGAAGCAGGCTTCGAATGACGATTACATATTCAACAACCAGCTACATGGCCATGGTACTACTGGCTGCAAGAGATACTGAATAGAGCATAAAGAAACACTGCATGAATGATTGGGAGAGTGCAAGTGCACTGGAACACTGTAGGTTTCACCACCTTAAGAAAAGATTTCAAGTTAGATGTCGATGAATGAGACACAGTGTCACATGATGTATTTGACATATACCCTCAATGATTACCGCTAGCTACAAACAATCCTGGGAGCGGAATCTCTCATTGATGCCGAGTCAGCAGCGGAAGCTCCCCTCGATGCCAAGTCATGAGTGCAAGCTGTACGACCCTCACCATTCCCAACCACAGTTTATGCCGAGAAATGACCTAACAAAATGAATAGTCGGACAAACATAAGTTCAAAATTGAGGGTGTGGATGATATGGAAGCAGTTCTGATGTTTCTTTTTGTACCATGGTTCCTTCTCTTCTGTTCTCATCTCTTTCTCTGTGCTTGAAGTCTTGGACTGGTACTAATCACATCAGTATGGGTGTTTACCTCCTGCCAATTTATGTGGAGACACCCTAAGCACTGGATATGGCGAAAGGTCACCTTTGACATGTACGGATCGGTAGTGCAACGTGTGGGTTCGTACGACTGCGTACGTCAAATGGTTGTTTGATTACTCTGTATCATTCCGTTTAATTTCTTTCTCTTGTACTGTCTCTGGCAGCCCAGGAGATCTGCGCCTATGGAGAGAGATGATATAATGGTGACATGTGACCCATGGCAGGGCAGGGGCCAGTGTATACTGGTTGCTGCAATGGCACTTAGATCAGTATCATATACATACCTAGTGGTGGCAATGGTTCTGGACCATCACTTCAGGTCCGGGTCCAGGTCCAACCCGAACCATTGGCAAATTGGCAGTCCGGGTTGTCAATGAACCCAAACCTTCACCTGGGGTACGGTTCGATGGTTAACCCTCAACCCATTTGAATTGGGCGGGTTGTCAGCAGGTCACCCAGCAGGTCCATCCATAGATTCAATTAAGGCTCTTGCTTTTGCAGTATGTGAATACTATCTTATCTGAATCGCGTTTTCAACAACCAAGAATATGTTTTTGGATGCTTTGCAGATTGCAATATCGATCAATTTGGAATCGATATTTTACATTTGTTACATTGCACTTTTGCATATCGTGAGGGTCAATAATTCCGTTATGAATGCAAAGCTCAGCGTGAGGTCTTGATTAGCAAATATGCAACAACTAAAACTGTTGACTCTCTGTTGACGCTCATTTTCAGGATGCGGCAGGGAGCATGTCGCTGTTGTTTTTGCCGGTAAAGGCTGCCAATATTTGATAAATGGATGTCAGCAACCAATCGGAACATAAATTACTGCGGATGCGAAGCTAAAAATCATTCACGGTTTGTTGATGCTCATTCTTAGGATGCGGCAGCGAGCATCTCGCTGTAGTTTTTCCCAGTAAAGGCAGCCAATATCTGATAAATGGATGTCTGCAACCAATCAGAACATAAATTATCCAAGATGCGAAGCTGAAAATCATTGACACTCTGTTGACGCTCATTCTCAGAATGGGGCAGTGACTGTGTTACTGTCTCTTTTGCCTATGAAGGCTGCCAATACATTGGTTATGCATAACAGTGACTAAATCACTGTGTAATCACCGTACTTACAGAACCACAAATTGTTGACGCTCCGTTGGGACTCATTCTCAGAATGGGACAATGACCGTGTTGCTGTCTCTTTTGCCTCTATAACCTGCCAATGCATCAGTTATGCATGACAGCGACCAAATCACTGTGTAATTACCGTACTTACTAAACCACAAATCGTTGACGCTCCGTTGAGGCTCATTCCCAGAATGGGATGGTGACCATGTTGCTGGCTCCTTTGCCTATAAAACCTGCCAATGCATCGGTTATGTATAACAGCGACCAAATCACTGTAATTACCGTACGGACTAAACCACAAATTGTTGACGCTCCGTTGACGCTGATTCTCCGAATGGGGAGGTGACCGTGTTGCTGTCTCTTTTGCCTATAAATGCTGCAAATACATTGCTTATGCATAACAGTGACTAAATCACTGTGTAATTACCGTATTTACAAAACCACAAATCGTTGATGCTCCATTGACGCTCATTCACAGAATTGGATGGTGACTGTGTTGCTTTCTCTTTTGGCTATAAATGCTGCCAATACATTGGTTATGCATAACAGCAACAAAATCACTGTGTAATTACCGTACTTACATAACCACAAATCATTGATGCTCCATTGACGCTCATTGTGATGTATTGTCCATTCAACATCTGCTGCCATCGATAGTAGTTTTCATCATGATTTGAACTTCAGGGTAGGCTTTCACACAGATTGAGATTTGGCCCTGTGGCAAAGCCGAGCGCAGTAACATTCTTGGACTGTTCACTCTCACATGACTGAAATTTATGTATCTTGTCACAAGGTTCATTGCGCCTGCTATACATCTGTTTATCAACCAGTATTCACAAGCTACTGCTCGCCATTCGCCCATAATATATCTCTAACAAACAATCTCGGTCAAGATACATAAAGAAGCTGGTGAAACACTGACGCATTCTGTCCAACTTTTGCTTGACTCACATATTCCTCCTCATTTCGATTGCTTTGATGGTCATGAACACCTTTTCAGCCTGTCTCCTCGACTTCCGTGTAGGCCGAATCAACCCAGGAACATTTGGCGCACAGCTCGAATCCCACTGTTCTAGGCATTCCGGATCCTCGATGCCCTTGATATGCTCTATGTCAGATTCACAGTCTGCCGCGCAATCGTCTTCGCTGTTATTTGGATTATCTAAGTCCCCATTCCAGTTAAGCCAACCTCCAGTGGCTGAAATGCTTTCAGGTGGACTATCGTCAGCACTTTCGACTGGATGCCAGTTGATCCATCAAATTCGGCGGTCATTTAATATTTGTGTTCGGCCTTCTGGGAGATCCTTTGCAGACAAAGGCGGTGGCCAAGGAGATCTTCCTAACAATGTAAATGCCACCGCACTGTCATGTTGAAAGAGTGACCACGATGCTCTGACAATCTCCGCTGTGTCTGAAAAGTATCCCACGGCAGTTATCTGCTTGAGTTGAGCGCGAGATTCCTGCTGGGTAGCATATAGGTTTTGGCTGCCCTGCCACATCTCCAAAAAGTCATGAACCTTGGCCATTCTGTGCAATTTCGTTTCATCTGCCTCTTTCTTCATTTCCAAGTGGTTATCTGCGTTCGTTGCATCCAATTCTGGGTCAGCGCCTGCCAAAATCCTGTTATTGGCTCGAGCAAACTACCTTACAACGACGTTTTTGCGAAGAGTCTCGCCTGTGGTTTTTGACTGCCTCCAGCCGATCACACCTCGGCCAATGGAAAAACTGGCCTCCACTCCAACACCATGTGGTATGATAGAGAATATGTTGCGCGCCACATCGGAAAGATCGGCGTACTTTGAGTGCGTTTCCCTCTGTTGACACCACCAGTCAGTTATGTCCGGTAACCGAAATATACTGCCAATCTCCATTGGGTCGGAGTGGTAATCATCGAAATTTGGATTAATTTGCCCCCAGTTCTTTAGCGGTTCAGGCGGAGAATTCAAAGAGAGCCTGGTGGCAGGCAATAAATGTGATGCGCGATGGCTTCATCCGAGTGTTGTCTCAGCCAGATTGTTAGGCGTCATGTATTCTTCATCATTGCCAGACAAATCATATGGATCAAAGGATGATTGACAGGATCTTGAAGCCGGTGCAGAGGGGATGAGATAGCTGCTTGATATGCTTTCGTGCTTATCGACTGGCACACATTGATGTTTGGCACAGTATTCATTCTCAACATACTTCAGAAAGGCCTCTTGGTATTGGGTAGTATAGGATGTCTCATCCTCAGGATTGATATCCATTCCCTTGTCCCACTTTCTAAACGATTGCAACTTCCGAAAAGGATCGAGCATATGTGCAGCAATGAAAAGCGTACCGGTCGGTGGAGTCACTTCAGCGTAGTATTTTGACAGCTTCTGTCGAGCTAACTTCACAGCGATGAACAAGTCTTCCTTCCATGGAGTCTTCTGCTCAGCCAAAGCTCGCATCACGCCGTCCATATGATCAAACATGTCATTGTACACTATGATAACGCAATGCAATGTCACTGTATGCCTCTTTGACATCCACAGGGTCCAATATCGAAATGGCCTCAATACTTCCATGGCATACTTCACAATGGTCAACTCAGCTTGAGTTGTGAAAAGTGGCCGGAAATCAGGTTATTTTGGATTTTGCAGCCTCTCGCAGGTGAATTCCTGTAATCGGTAGCTACGCTCGAGCAGCTCCTGTGTTGAGTTCCAATGTGTCTTCACATCCATAATCGGTAGTACCGCGATGCGAACTTTGGCTTTTTAACAGTCATTGAAGTCGTTTCGACGACCAGGTGTCAGCGTAATCAATACAGCTAGCATTCTTTGCTATATGAACGTCAATTCCTGGACTTTCAAAGTATCATGAAATACGCACTTGATTTATTATGTTTGCTAAACCTGGTTTCAGTGCCGTCTCCTTATTGATTCAAGCGTTGCCTTCTTTTCTTAGTCTTTGACTCTTCCCAATGTCTGCTCTTTCATTTTCTCTAAATTGCTGATCGTGCTCATGGGCTTCCCAAGACTTGGTGCGGCATTTTACACCGAGACTGCACATGAATGCGCCTAAAGCCGGCTGTATGACGTGCGCCATGCATGGTATTTGGTTCCTGGAAGCAGGCCACGGGATTGCAGAGGCCTCGAGTGCTGATTGCGGCTTGCGTGTCATCAAGTGAGTTGAGGAAGCATTATCAGTTGAAATAGCATGCACACTGCCATACGGAAGCTCAAAATGATCAAGCTCGTCCTTCAAAAGTACGGCAAGCCTCGCTCCAGTATATCGGCCCTTAACCAATCATCCTTAATTACTTTTTGAAACAGGAAAAGAACATCCGGTCAACCTCATCGAAAGCCAGGTGAGCTTCACGTGATGCCCAATTTTGATCCGTATAGTAACCAATGACCGATACTATAGCTCGTTTGTTCAGTTATGTCCATTTGTCCAAAGCTAAACTCTCTGTTTTTCGTGACGGCAATTGCTTTTTAATTGCATCCATGGTTAGTGCGTATTCCCTCCAGCTAATGTTGCTGAGGGTTGTAGTGGACGGCAGCACTAGGTCATTGCGTAATGCCTTATATGACCATTGTAGCTGTAGATTCGATATAGCGTTCCATGGAATATAGGCCGGAACAAATCCTAACATGCAGTAGCGATTCCACGTGTCTTGGTGAAATTCAGAAGTTTCACAGTCCTTAGCTGCCAGTTTGGAACGTTTTGTCAGTCATTTCAGTTAATATGGATCAACCTGGATGTCAAATATGATCATCCTCTGCAAACTGACTTTTGTGATTCCTCGACTTCCTTTCATCTTCAGGATGGGCAAAGCAGTTTCATCGACCATCGAACTAGTCATTTCAGCAACCACTGACTCGGTTAAATCGTTTAACTTTGCAATGTGAGCTTTTGCCTGCAAGTGTTTCCCCATTGAGCTGGTCCCATGTTCTGATGGATGGCGAAGAACTTGATGACAAACGATACACGTGATGGCAGGGCTGCCTGTCTCCTCAATTCTGCAGTGTAAACAGAATCACCACGAAGGTGCATGACTACAATCATTCCAAGCAATAGGCCGCTTCGAGTCTACATTTGTTGAAGGCCACCAAGCATCGAACATGTTTTGGAAAGTGAGGTCACTCAAACCATGAATAAAGACACGTTTGTTCTGGGAAGTGATCATAACCTCGAGCGATGAGGTGTTCAACATTTTTGAATCCGACATGGCAGTAGGAATTGGAAAGCTGGGTAATCCAACTCGAAAGACTGCCGAAGGTAACGATCCAGTACAGCAAACTGCGGGTTCTTCAATATTGACTCCACACCTACAAACAAAAAAATCAGATCTGTGAGACGTTGCATGCATATTTGTGGGGTTGAATACAAGGGCATATTGAAAAGACTGACCGCATAAGTCTCAATTCAGTAACAATACAATGCAGTTCCTTGCTGTGTGGATTACTGAGCCCCCCCAAAAAGCGTTGACGTTCGGTGGGCACTCAATTGTAGGAGGTGGATGCGATATCGTCAGTATTATTTTTGCCTGTAAAGGTACCTGTTCAGTGGAATTTGGGATGACGTCGTTCTATAGCCGATAGATTATTCAAGATGCATGACCAAAAATCGTTGATGCTCCGTTGACGATCATTTTTAGGAGGTGGTAGCGATATTGGCAGTGGTATTGTGGCCCATGGAGGACACCTCTGCATTGATTATGGGTCAACGGTGATGCACAGCACATTGAGTGTCCATGATGCGAGACCAAAAATTGTTGACGCTCCATTGATGCTCATTATTATGAGGTGGTAGCGATATTGTGACTGGCACTTTGCCCATGAAGTCAGCCGATGAGTTGATTATGGGTTAATGCTGTTCCGTGGCCCATAGATTGTCCAAGATGCAGGACCAAGAATTGTTGACGCTCCGTTGACGCTTATTTTTAGGAGGTGGTAGCTATATCATCAATAGCATTTTCGCCCATCAAGGTGGCCGATACATTGAATATGGGTTACAGCCAATGCACAGCGTTTTGAGTGTCCATGATGGAAGACCAAAAATTGTTGACGCTGCGTGGACGCTGCTTTTTAGGAGGTGGTAGTGATCTCGTCGTTGCTATTTTTACCCATAAAGGCCGCCACCACTTCAATCATAGCTTAATATCGTCGCACAGCTGTTTGATTATCCAAGATTCAAGAACAAAAATCATTGATGCTCCATCAACGTTCCTTTTTAGGCGATAGGAGCGATGTCGACGCTCGCATTTGCGGCCTTGAAGGCGGCCAATACTTTGATTGTGTGTCACAGCAACCGTGTCATTTTTTGATTATCAGACTCACAAGACCAAAAATCTTTGACACTTCATTAACCCTCATTTCCAGGATGGGTCAATGAGCGTGTCTCTATCATTTTTACCAATACAACCTGCCAATACAATCACTTTGGAAGGATGTGACTATGCAGCGGTTTGTTTGCCAAAAATGTAAGACTAAAAATCGTTGACACTCCGTTGACGCTCGACTTATTGACATACTAACAGTCAGTGGATGCTCAATAATTGTATGTAAAAATGCATATAGTAGTTATTGGCTGCCAATAAATCGTTTCCATGTATAAACATTTGAATCCAAAAGCTTCCAGGCCTCTCAATTTCTGATCCACCACTAGTCATGTTATCTGAGTGATAGATGATGTTGGCCTATCATGTCCCAGCGCTTTCTGCTGGCAATTAACTGCATATATATCTGTATGCTAGTTTTTGATATATTTAGCCCAACTTCCTCACCTTTCCTCATCCAGCTCATTCTCCGCAATTCCCATCACCTACCATGAGCAATTTTCAACAGCTAGACCATGTGCAACAGGTTTGTGCGGAGAGTCATGCAGTTGGATGCATGATTGTATGCAGTTGCATGCATGATTGTATGCAGTTGGATGCATGATCGTATGTAGCATGATGGTCGTCATTCATTCCGCTTCGAATTGCACTTTGACCACTGCATCTATGACTCGTATGACATCACTGACTGGTATTTTGTTAGTGAGTATCGTGTGTAATTTAGTTTTAATTGTCAAACTTAACCGCAACGGGCAGGACGATATCATGCTCATTGGTCGTCAGTTCATGACGTTTGCTGGCCAGAACATTGGCATGGCCCATCCGACCCTTGCACATGCATTGACGAATTATTATGTCTCACAATTTGATCACTGAAATCAAGTAACAGCTGACACGTAGCAAAATAGGTACAGGTATTGCTTTTCAAATTGATAAGGGGTCATAAACGCCAATTTGCCTATTCATTTGTCCGGTGACCCAGGAGCCGTTACCATGTCTTCGTCAAAATCCAATTTCCATATGGTAATTAGCTTCTGATGGGATATGCAGGGGTTGAAGCTTAAGGGTTCATCATGCATTGTTTGTTATATTGGTGACCAATCGGGCATCGGGACGGGCGGCAGAGAAGGAATACATTCGTGTGTCTGTCGTTTCCACCAACCTAGCCTCATATGACTACTCCCTGGTCGAGAAGTCACTTCTGGCATGTGCAATTTTCCGGGGACACTATCAAGAGGCTCCAGAGGCACATCAAATGTCATCGGAACAGATGTCGCTGCATCGTCTGCTATTTGAGGTTGAACGACAACCGGAATCTTCAATTCGGTTGTCGCATACTTCTCATCCCTCTCACTCACGTAGCTGGCCGCGCAGCCCCAGCCTGGTTGCATCAATTCGTCAAGCTTCATCTGCTTCTGCGAGAAACACTCCACGCGAAACTGGACCGTGTTACAGATTGTGCCCATCACCCAGCCGGGTTCGTCATTATCGCTGAGCTTGTCCCCTGCAGGATCTTCTACATCATCATCCTCGTCTTCACCATCCTCCTCGTCATCGGAACTTGCAAGATCGCTTAGAATATCTCCGATGGTGTTCAACATCTCCTCAAATGTTGTTTCAGGCTTGGTGGTTGTCAATGCCGCCTTTTCAGCATTTCTCAGATCATCGTGCTCCTGTTTAATTGCTGCCGCTGCATCTTCACCTCGTTTGCTTGCCACAGTGGTCTCTCTTTCCACATAATCATAGATCCATTTCTCTTTCTCTTCGTTAGTTAAGATGTCAGTTTGTCATCATTTCCCTACCGCAAGCTACTTGTTGGATCACAAGTTACGCAATGCTCCAAGGGTTCAGACCCGTTCTGCTTCCAAGCTGCTCTTGCCTTCATTCGCTTCACCACTTCGTTGAGTGGAGCACTTTGTCAATTGGCTGTAGTTGTCTGCTGGTAGTGGCGAATGGTTCTTTTTCGGAACATTCACCATTGTATTTCATGTTAACTTTGTTGATGGACGAGATGTCGGATGTTGCAAGATATGGACCACATAGAGGCAAGCTGCGTCTTTTATGTCGAGGTTGGTAGGCCTAATTGACTTGAACAAAACAAAATCTGTGTTTTGACTGTCAATACATTGGGAATAGCAATGCCAACTGTACATCACGACATGATATTTAGCGTCTGTTTCATTCAAGATCGCAGGGATTCTTGAGACAATCAGCAGCAGACATCCTTTCCGATGAAGAATGTACCGTTTTTAACTCCCAACAACGACATTTCGGCGGTCATTCACCATGATTTATTCTTGCAAACAATCACACAATATCAGACCGACTTGGTGCAATTCGCATGATCGTTGGCAATCTGTGCAACCGGCACCAATGCGCAACAGGATTCATCTTGTGTAGAACGGGCAAGTTGGTTGTTACACATGCCATTTTGACTTGAAGCTAACGATATATTCCTCAGGTCTCCCCACTTCATTTCGTTATCTTCTTCCTCAGGACTTCCCACTTCCTTTCGTTATCATCATCTCTTCACTTCCACAGGAGCAACTTATGGCTCCAGAAACACCTCAGCAAGGTGAGAGTGGAACCGAATCAAGCAGAATGATGGGCACTTCATCCAATATGCCACCCGCTGTGACCCAACTACAACGCAGACACCACTTTGCTCACCGCAATACTGCAAATGCAGCCACCAGATATATGACCCTCGATGCACAGTTGAAAATTGTCTGTGAATCCCGAAACAGCAAGAAGAAGATGCAGCATGCGATCGGATGTCAGTATAGTCGAAATGAGGTAAACGGCAGTCAACTAATTATATAACCTGCAACTAGTGTACGTAGTGAGCTGCGTGACCAATTCATAGCCACCCATAATGCGAAACCTCCATTGTCGACCAAGGCATTTGTCCACACAGTCCGCAAAATCGAACATCATGATGTTGTCAGCTCTGGGATTGTCACGGACAAATTTAGTGATAAGAATCCGCGAGAGTGGACCAAACAGGCTTAAACCACGTTGGAAGATCTTACGGAAGCGTATATGGTTGAGGTACTAGCCAAATCTGATATGTACATGCAGCAACTGATTGCTTGTGGGTTTTCAACATGTCCGCAACTATGGCAAGGCAAAGAGGTCGAGTACAGCTAGAACAGTCTGACATGTGCCTGGCCTTGAATATGGCTAAAATGGCCAAAGGGGGGTTTTCGCGCGCCGCAATAGAGGAAATGCAATTCATCATCAAGAAACCTCGGGCCGAAGTCCAAGAACAGAAGAAGCGGGGAGTTGAGTTTCCCGGGCATGAAAATGTGAAGTCTGCGATGGATCGACATCTAGCTATGCTTTGGGACAATCTGACGGACGGCTGCCTTCCTTGCCAACATGGCACAGTGCAGAATCCCCAGACACCCTGGAGATGCAAAGGCACGGGTGCACCTCCACCACAGCAACTCAGACAGCCGACACCAGAACCAACGCCACATCCAACCGAAACACCACTTGTTCCACCTTGGAAAAATCAAGCAGCTCACATATCCGAAATCGAAGGTGTGCCACCCAGATATATGTATATACATACCCCCCTTTCCAGTGCTCAATTTTCAAATCTTGATCCATATGCCAAGGATCGCTAGCGTGATAATGATTTTAATCCATATTTGCTGACTGATGAAAGATCATCCACTGGTTAGTACACTATCTGCTGCATGGTAATGCAGCTGACATCCATTTTGCAGACGACAGCAGCCAATTGAGCGCACCAGACAGTGAAGATGAGCATTGATTGAATGAAACGGGATGTTTGAGTGTATTATTATGTACATTCAGCGGACACTTCAATGTATATTTTGAAGGATATATTTATATGTATTATTAAAGAACAATCTATTGATGAAGGAGAAAGTACATGAAGACGGTACAAAGGCTGCCATAACACCATTGATGATAAATCAGGCCAAATTACATGATAGCATATTGTGGATATGCCAATATCAAAATGAGTGTCAACAGAGTGTCAACGATTTTTGGTCTTGCATCATTGGTAATCTGCATGATGACTGGTTGAGACTATTCATCAATGTGGTATTGGTTGGCTTTATAGGCAAAAGAGTGAGTCTCACGCTCCCTGCACCATTCTGAAATTGAGCGTCAACAGAGTGTCAACGATTTTTGGTCTTGGAAGTCGGGTAATTCAAAAGCGATATGGTCGTTCCAATACATCATCAAAGTATTGGCTGCCATTATACGGAAAAAGGTTGGTGACACGCTTCGTGCCCCTTCAATAGAATTGCCATCAACAGAGCGTCAACGATTCTTCGCCTTGGATCATTGGTAATCAAAGCGCGATGCATTGGTTATTGTGTATATACGATGTTCTGACAGTTTTTCTAGCCTAAAACGGTCATGAACTCTTCATTGCATCATTGTGAATGCTATTAGTAGTCACTGTCCAGGAGGCTGTTGCTGGAATGTCGCTTGCTTATCTGCCTACAGAGGCTCCCAATTCCTCCTTAATTGAGGTTTGCAATCAGGCGCCACTGATATTACCCAAGATGCGAGACCTTAAATTGTTGAAGCTCATTTGACGCTCATTTTCAAGATGGGGCAGGGAGCGTGTTGCTTCTGCTTTTGCCTCTAAATGAGGCCAATACCTCAATTATGACTATCTGCAACCTATGCCCACTCTGATGACCCAGGATGCAAGACCTACAATCGTTGACGCTCCATTGACGCTCATTTCCAGGATGGGGCAGGGAGCGTTTGTCTACATATTTTCATCACAAAGGAGGCCGGTACATCCAAAGAGAACAGTGTCCTACCATCATTAATATTTTACGATGAATAGTAGGATATCTGAATGCGACCATGAATAGAACAACCTGAAATGCAAAACCAGAGATTGGACCTGACAGGTCTAGCCAAACCCAGCGAAACCCGTGGGTGGACGGGTACAGGGCCACATCTGGACAGCCAAGAAGCAGTGGGTCGGGTTTCTCGACGGTTCTGGACCCGAAATGAACCGTTTTTCCAGTCCAAACCAGGACCGCTGGCTGGTTACCCAGACCTGTTGCTAACACTAATCTTACCACTTAATTCTCCATTCATATACTCACCCACTCTTGTGTACCACCACACCACCACACCATACATCTGCCATCAAGCATAGGTATATATGCTCTCACAATACAATGATTCAGGCACTCGAAATCATATATCATGCACTATATACCCAAGTCCAGATGAGTATTTTGACCCTTCAGACTATTGACTGTACTGAATGTGGCATTCTCTCGTACTAGATGTATGAGTTCAATTATTGCCCCTATATATAGGAAACTTATCCTATTATACTGTTCAACCAGCTGGATGAACCTATTGAAATAATCAGCATAACCATGCTTATGGTTGTACATTGTTATTATCACCACACATATTCTTGAGCTTGAGGATCATATACCCATTTTTTAGCTTTCCTGCATCATTTGGAGAGGGTCAATATCATTTGTCTGGCTACTTGGTTCTTCCGAAATAGGAGGATCACATGTAGCATCATCCAGCTGAAGTATAATTCATGAAAAGCACAAACTAGTTCTTGGAAGGTGATACCAAGAACATTCTCATCATAATCTGTATATTAGACCCAAATGTTATGCCATTCAGGTATGATCTCCTGGTTTGCATTGGTTTCATCCACTGTGCAATTATGTTCCAGACACTCAACAGAAGTAGGGTTGTAAAATGATTGACAGTAGCACGGCAGCCCATTGTGGAGTTTGATATATATGCTGTCTACAAGTACATTCTGAGTATATTCAAGTATAGAATCCACAAACTGCGTATTCCCTGCCCTCTCCAAGGTGTGTGTGGAATAGCAGTTTAAAGTTGGAAATCGCAAGATCTACTGATACATCTCTAAGTTAGTTTGATTTGATACTTCTGCACACTCCTTGGACAAGAATTTCTCTCAAATGATGTACCAGTTGCAATACAGGGTGGAAGAAGCTTGCCATTACAATGCTGGTGACATAAATTATAAACTCTGTATGTATTACCCCATGCATTGGTAGTTGACAGTAGGTTGAAAACATTTGCAGAGTCAGGATCATACTAGCCTTAAAGTACAAGATATAAATGTCCTTCCTCCATATAGACCTGACTGGTTACCTAGTTATTTTGCTTGAGCATTTGTCAAATGTAATTGACTTTGTTGCTACATGGATATACCACTTTCATGTTGCTGATATCTAGTTATTCAGAAATATCAGGTGTAAAATTTTCACCAGTATCTATTTGCACAATTGACTGCAATATATGGTGCACCAGATGCAACTTTGGATATTAAAAATGTATCTTGCACTTTTCAGTGTGTTTCCCATGCATCTGAATGCAGATTGCATAATACGATCCTTCAAACTCAATCAACAGAATGGACATTGTCTGCCCTCATCACTTTAGCTTATATAGAGTTATACATGATATCGTTCTGTTCAGATAGCCAATGTTGCTGTCCATATCAGTGATACTGCAGATGTGTCTTTTGTCTCAGCATTTGATAGATGGACCTGAAATGCCACATGCTAATTGGTGCTTATCATTGCCACCCATTAAACTTGTTCTTCTACAGCAGTTTTCATTTGCACAAGGTTTGTAGCAAATATTCTTCTGTATACAGATGCCACCGTTCAAACTTCTTCCACTAGTTTTCATTTATAATTTTGAAATCATTTATCAATGGCTTGGATGTGACTGTTGTCATGAGATGAATATTATGCCACAATTGCTCTTTCACATTCTGCTAGTCAGCATCTAACCATTTGGTTGCTGCTTGTTGGGCTCTATTCAGATACACCTCAATTTCTTTCATTATATTGTAGTAACCTTTTCAGCCCCATATACAAGCACCTACACTGTAGAATAAAATTTATAAATCAGTGGTTATTGTAATGGATGAGATTTTGGTGCCAACTGTTCATTCACTGTAACCTTTACGGACTTTGACATTTTCTGATCTTGGTAAATACTCTTCTCTTGGTAATATTGCTACAGTCCACCATCTTGAGATTTAAGTAATAGATCAGAGTGATATTGTTAACAAACAAGTGGAGAGAATTCGCTCCATACTCATGCTGCTTGCAGTATCATTTTATCTGATGTGGTTACTGCTATAATTTTCATGTTATTAATAGAGTACAGAAGAATCGGTGCAATAGTCACTACCTGTATTTTGATTATTGGAGAGATTACTTCACCCTGGAAGGATCTGCTTTTCAATGAATTGAAAGATTTAGAGAAGCACTGGAGGCTTAGATATTATGGTACCAATGTAAATTGATTGTTGAATTGAACCTTGCCATTTCAAGATTTCTGCTATATATCTAGAGAGTTTAATATGTACTTAACGAATTCCAGAAGCAGCTGAAGCAAATCATTAGGCTGTCAAAGCTGACTGACAGTGCAGAGAGGGTATGGCCAGAAGTGGTTGCATATTGGCTGAACACTTGGAGGGAACTAAATATAAATATTGGTTTTCTCAAGAAGATCTGATCAAGTTTACTGAACTTCCAAGTAATCAAACAGTCAAAAAGTTGAAGTCCCAACTGAACACCTCAAGGAATTTCATATGTTGAGTATAATGTACATGAGACTTGAGCAACCACGACATATTGCTAATACTCTCTTACCTGGAGAAATTACAGGTTGTATCATTGTTTCCAAAATTGATCAACACAGTCCCATCTCAAGTAGCAACTGGTTATGTTATGATTTCTTAGTGGTGACAGCTCAGCTTCAAACAGGTTACATCTTGCTTTGTCAGTATCACAGTCAACTTCGGGAGAGGTTGAATTGGCCCAACAACAACTCAGGTGCACTGGTTAGGTGTGCTATAAAGACCAGTATGTTAACCATTGGCCATTGATGTTTTATATAGTTGTTCAGTTGCATACAAATGTGAGTTTGTTTTTATAGAGAAGTGGTAAGATATTTCATACAGATCTACATCAGCAAAATGTAGTTGAGTCACTGGAAGTCTCCAAGAGTGTGTGTGAGGGGGTGGAGTATAAACTTACAAGTGTTGAATTCAGATTAGAATTAAACTGTGGGAGGAGATTCTTGCCATTATTTGGGGTTATGTTTAATCACTGATGACTAGTATGAATGTACAATGGGAGCATTTGTAATAACTATGGGTGTATATCAGAGTGCTGGAGGGATCTGTGGGAGTATCTCCAACTGTCACCCAATCAACACAGGAAATTCACACACTGTCCAAGAGTTACCTGTAATATTATGGATTGAACAGAGGTAGTGTTTGCAATGGGTCCGGGTAACCTGCCAGCGGTCCAGGTTTGAACAGCAAAAATGTTTCGCTTTCGTTCTAGACCCGTCCAAAAACCTGACCCACTGAGGCTTGGCAGCCCAACGCCATACCCATACCCATCAACCCGCAGGTTTTGACAGGTGAGTCTGGACTTGTAGGTTCCAATGTCCGGTTCTGGTTTTTAGGTTTTCTATTTCTGGTCGCATTAAGATATCCTACTGTTGTTACGTGGGTGCTTCTACATAAGTAACTATACTTATACTTAAGTATTGAGTACTTAATATAGCAAGTACTAAGTACACGGCAGTAGTTCATATTGTGATTTCTATACGTATCTCGAAACAAAGTATATTGCAAGCCTATACAAACTGTATACGTAAATAGGACAAATAAATATAGTTGAATCCGATGCTTGCAAGTATATAGTTACTAAATCAATTTGTGGCATAAGGCAATACAGACAGTACATATGAACTTATGCCCAAGGAACATTCATACAATTTATCTTGGTGATTAATCAATATCGTAAGGTATTGTTGTACAAGTAATCTCAGTGATTAATTCATGTCATGGAGTATATACATATATATAGTCTTGGTGATTAATTTATAATGTGAAGTATATGCGTAGAATTAATCTCAGTGATTATTTAATATCGTAAAGTATATGCGGATAATTATTCTCGGTGATTAGTTTATGTCGTAAAGTATATTTGTATAATTGATCTGGGTGATTAATCAATATTGTTACGTATATGTGTATAATTAATCTTGATGATTAATTAATGTCGTGAAGTATATGTGTATAATTAATCTTGGTGAATAATTAATATCGTGAAGTATATGCATATAATTAATCTCTATGATTAATTACTATTGTGGTGGTAATAATTTGCCCGTTGATAGTGCAATCTCAATTGACACGTATCATCAAAAAATCACCCTCTCTCCTTGATGATACTGGTGTTCAGATACTATTGGCAATATTACGTCTTAAGTGTAATCTCCCTCAATACTCAATTTTCCACTCTTAATTATTTCATGTGTGGGTCTTCTTGGCTTTTTGCTTTGTTTCCCAAATTGAGCTTCTAGGTGTGGAACTGTTCGCTCCTGATATTTGGCTTTCTTCACAACTCAGCCTGATGGAGTTAAGTTCTATACTGGTTGGTGGTTTTTCCGAAGATTCCAAAGTATCTTATCCTTAGAAGAATGTACTGAATTATAATGATTGCTAAGATTTCGTGAACTATCCGTCAAAAGATCCAATGCTGAAATAGATGCCTCCGGAATGATTGATTCTTTAGCAAGCTGTTCTGGTAACGGAGTTAGGACAAGAATATTAATATAATCCAAAGGGAATATTTTTAAATGTTGATAATAAGTTACTATCTCAGTAAACTGGATAATACTTGCCAGCCACCAAATACACTGTGCTGCAAATACCTTATTATCCTTTTCGAAATGATCCAGCAATAAGGACAGTGTGCACAGAATAATGTTGTATTTGATACTAAACTTGAAATCGTTCATGTGGCGGGCGAACCACATACAATGCTAACCGATAATACTAATATACTTTACATACTAATAGTAAGAATTTTAACAACTGAAAACAACAATAATATTGCAGCTTCTTTTTTGCAGGTAGGTATTGTTGGTGCTTTTGGTGCTACACTTCCAAAGCCGGAGCTGTGTTGTTCTTTTACAGCATTGCTTTCATGCCTGAGTGGTTTTGAAGAGTTACTCTCCCCTATGGGACCACACTCTGCAATCGGCTTCATCTATGATCTCATCTGTCATAACATAGAGTACTCTTTTATTATGAGCCAGGCTCTATGATAGAGGACCACGCATCCCAAAGGTTATTGTGTAATTGCATGATTGGTTTTGAAGAGTTATTCTCCCGCATAGGCCATTATCAGCAATAGAATTTAATTGAACTGTTACTTTAACTTTCATATCTTGCAACTCGTATATTTTGGATGGTTGAAACACCTCCTTGCCTGACGTGGTAATTTAGAGTGCTTTGAACTGAGTGCTTAATAAATTAAGACACAACCTTCACCAGATAGGCTATTTGGCTTATCAACGTCAGAGACTTACTTGGCGGCCCACAATTGCTCTGTCAACATTTGACCTTGACCTACCACACACTATTTGAACTGATTGCAGTGTGCCTGGCATGCATATCCCGGCCAGGGGAGTCAGAAGCTCTGGGACTAATGCCCACGTCTAAATCAATCAGACACACCATGCTTAGGCCGAGACTGGTCTCTTTGACTGGAGAGTACCTGAGTGGTTCCAATTGCATAGGGGAACAGCTCGAAGTCCTGCTCACTCGCATATTGGCTGACATATGCCCGACACATGAGTCAAATTTGATTGCAGTCCAAGTCTCCAGTCCCACTTAGCTAAGTTGAGTGGGTGTGGTTGATAATGACTGGCACCTCGGCCCGAGGGCGTTGGCAAGACCAAGATTATTGCATCATCCAATCAGTTCTGTCGTAAGCACGAACTTTCAATGAATCCGCTTCTCTCCAGAACATCCTCTTTCCATTATTATGGATTATACCAAATCTATTAGTAGTTATGATATTTGTACCAGATTTGGGATGTTGACTTTGATATACAACAGTATCATACATTCCACTTTCTCATACTCATTTCCCCATCTTGAGTTCCAATCTCTCTCTCATGTGTATAACTCTACCTCCCACTACAAACTATGTATTAAGTCATCCCTATCTATATCCACATGCGATTAACGTCAGTTAGCAATATGTATACAGATTAGTTCTGTCTGGCCAGCTCCTGAGGATTATAGTTATCTCTCTACAATTACAATATTTTTCGTGAAATAATAAATTACTCTCAGCCTCTAGTACTTCTCCCTCCTGATCTGCCAACTCCCCCAAAGTGTAAATATAAAGTGTAGTTGCATTATCATTTCACAATTCCAAGTCAATTGGCATTGTGTTGTGTACTCAGGCATTACAATTAGCAACGGTTCCAACCCGCTAGGACAGTTCCCGGTTCGGGTTGGAACTGGAACCGAACTGTTGTCATGGGTTTTACCACATGAATATCCCGGACCTTTGCTTTTGGGCTGGTTCCCCCCTGAAAACCTGGCCGCTGCAGGCCCGGCATTTTGACTCCAATTGCGTAATGGAGTTCAGATTGTATTTTGCCATGATCTATATGTGAATTGCGCAGTTTTAGGCGCAGTTTCACCTGGTGGTCTCCGATCCTGAGTCTGAGCAAAATTCATCGAGTCGTTGTTGAAAACCTGCGATTTGGGGGTGATTATGACTGTGATGTGTTCGCGACACAGCCCATATTGATCGGATTGCAAATTGCAGACCAGGGTGTGAAAGAACTCCTTAAACTGCATCTTTTATGTATATACCATGTTGTGATAAAATAAGATCTTGAAGACCTACCTGGAGCCTAAATTGTAAGAACCGCAAAATGGAACCTCGGTCTGGTACCAATCCAGCCAAAAACCCCTGGTTCTCAGTCCTGTCTTGGTAGCAACCCAGTACTAGTTACCCAGTTCAATTCCTTCGCGGTTCTTAACCAGTACAGGGGTCTCAGATCCGGTTCTATCACTGACAGCAGCCAGATAACCCGGAACCATTGCTAACACTACAAATACCCTCAAGTTCACTGCCAAGTATACTCCAAAGTGTACCATTCAATATGCTTCCAAGAACACCTCTGGGTAGGCTTACCAGGATACCTCTAAGTCACTCTCGAGCATATATCTGAGTATAATGTCCAGTACACCGTTGATCTTGCTCTCATCTATGCTACCCATTGCACTGAATAGTACACTCCAAACCTATTTGCCTCTAGACTCCCAGATACACTCTCAAGAATGATGATACTCCCGATCTCATTTGACTATATATTCCAATGTATCCTCCTAAATGGATAATTCTCAGCGATATTATTGTACAGGAACATGGCTGCTGGAGGGGTAATGCTAGTGACATGTGGCAGGCAGTTTTTGGCAGGTGGTGGGTGGTGTGTGGTATATGCCATTTGCCATGGTTATAATGGCAGTCAATATGGTAGTCTGAACTATATCTCTACTATAGCCAACATGACATGATGTCATAATACTTCAGTCATGGTGTTGACAATTGCAATCTGAGGTTCTTTTGGAAAGGTAGAAAATTCAATCCTGGGGAGAGCTGATCTCCAACTCAATATTCTGAACGAAATCTGCTACCATTTAGTGATCAACTTTGGATGAATGTATGGCAATTGGATTAGGAGCTGATGGTAATGATAGTGATGTTAATGGTAACTCTATTGGCAAAGGTGACAGTAATGGTAATGGTGACAGTGATGGTACCAAAAGCACTTAGTCAAGTAGATTAGCTATGTCAATGTCAATGTCAAAGATTTGACAAACTCAAAGTCTTCTATTGGCCAAAGCTTTCTCAAACCAAGAGTTTTCATATGGTGAAATGATTACTGTGAAACAATCTACTCCTCCCTCTGTACAGTGGTTTCAAGCACAGCTTTCTCAAGAAGGCTCCTGAGCAGGCTCCCAAGTACACTTTCAAATATTCTGTTATGGAGACTAGTAGGTATAAGTGGGCTGTCAAGTCAACTTGCAGCAATAGTATGTACAGTACTAGTATATCAGTTAAGACAGTACAATCCAAAGACAAGGCTCAGTCCTACTCTGGCCACTACCAGTATATTGGTTCATAGTCCCATGCGCATATCACTCCTAATTGACAGTTCATGAATACACACATTATAGAAGGATCTACAGAAAGCTTGCTATAAGCTGTATGTGTGAATATATACATATAGCATATCTAATAGTTGATTTACACAGTTGCCAATGGAGTAAGTGATCCAGAGTGAGGGAAGATAATCCTGACTTTAGAATTCTTGTGACTTATTAGTTGTGGGAACAGAATTTTCAAGACTTCAAGTTCCACATCTTGGAAACAGTTATAATAAATGGAACTTTATCTCAAGTATCTGTATATCACAAATAATACTTATAACATGTAGTACTACCAAAGTAACAGTGTCAACAAATTTTAGTTTTAGTGATACACAATAAACATACTATCCAGTGAATCATCTCTAGTTTCCAGCTCGTATAGGCCACCTGCACAAGGATAGCTCCACATACCCCAAAAATCCGCTTTTGGGGTCCTCCTTTTATCAAATTATTACTTGTACTAAATAAATCTGTGTAGTTATGTGAATTGTACATATACACAATGTAACTTTGGAAGTCTTCCTGCCCCACCTAAATTTGCTTTCAAACTGGTAATCCCATTAATCAAAATACCAGAATCCATGTTTCTCATTCCCAGCTGATTGAATTCTATACATGAGTCAACATCATTATCAAGACAACACAGTGACTTGCATTTTGAATATACCTAGGAATGCATAGCTGGAGATTTGGTATTTCCGGTTGGGTCAAAGCCACCATCCAAGTTAATTGCCCATTACAAGGTATACAACAAATCACCAGTGGCACCAGCTCAGGCTGAGCGGTAAAGATATGCTGTCTGAGATGTTTCACTCTGTGGATATTAGCCTTATTCGCTATGAGAACTGTGTTATACAGACTGGTATTGCCAGTCTGAGACTCAACTTTCGGGCACATTGCAGATGGAATACCATCATCAGCAACGACCCTAGTTTCCGTCAGAAACACCTTGGTGTTCCGGACAGCTCTGACGGCTCTGATGGAACATCGTACCCACTGACGGAGAAATACAGGCTACCCGTCGCCTAGGCGACGGGTCGCATTGCACACATACCTCCTTTACTGTGTGGTGATGTATACGCACCATCAGAACAACACCTGCGTTACACTCCTCGCAGTGGCTGCAGTTATGCTGAAGCTGTTTACACAACGCCTGGCGATGTATATGTCTTTCTCCGGGCGCCGCTTCTTTGGGAATGCTGCTGTTGCACCTGGAAATCATAGCTACAACTTATTGTTCAACGATTTTCAAAACTTATGCATTCAGTTTGTATTCTCATCTAGGTATCTATGTATCTATATAGCTACCTATCTACACCTCCATTACCCCTGAATCTCCGTACACCCGCTGTCGCTCATTATTGATGTACTTGGAGGCCATGATCGAGCGAGTTGAGATATGCACTTCGAGGCCGAGATCGAGTGAACTCAGAGAGGCACTTGGAGGCCAGGGTCGAGTGAACTCAGAGATGCACTTGGAGGCCGTGATTGTGCGAACTTGGAGGCCGTAATCGAGCGAGCTTGGAGATACACTTGGTGGCTGTCATTGAGCGAGTTTGGAGATGCACTTGGAGGCCGTAATCGAGCGAGTTTGGAGATACACATGGAGGCTGTGATCGAGCGAGTTTGGAGATGCACTTGGAGGCCGTGATCAGGTGAGATTGGACGAGTACTTGGAGGCGGTCGCTGGACGGCGCGCCCGGTGCTGAGACTCTATTCATCAGTTAGTTCACTTGCAACCGTGGGAATGTGACAATGTGACTTGACCTTTGAGCTCTCATGGAGAGCTGGCTGATGGCGGTCGATCATGTAGGGAGGTACGCCGGAAGCTGAAGCTACATTCAGGGGTCAACACGTAATCATGAGAATGAAGGGAAGACAAACAATCTTGGGTGGATGCTGTACTCGGTGTATGCTGTACTCGGTGTATGCTGTACTCGGTGTATGCTGTACTCGGTGTCAACTCATGATCATGTCATGGAGAGATAGAGAGGGATGACTTAACTTTGTGTTCTGCGATGATGGTTGAGTTGTGGTCGAGAAAGAGAGAGATGGGGGATGAAGATGAGAATGATATGGAGGATACAAGCGGATATGAGAAATCAGGGGTAAAACTTGCCTGATTGGGTTGGGAAGACCTCGTATCGGTGTTAGTTCGCGCCGGATTGGGACTCGTACCTGCCGTATCAGGGATGGTCAATTGACTCACACATGAAATTCTCTAAGTCCCAGTTTCTCATGATGATTTCCCCTAATCTCTCACTTTCTTGTGCTCAACTCTACCATCACCTAAGAACATGAATTTATGTCATCCCTCTCTATCTCTCCATGCCATAATCATGAGTTAACACAGAGTACAGCATACACCAAGTACAGCATCATCCCAAGATTGACAGTCTCCCGCTCCCAGCCAGTCTCTCATCCAATTACAAGTTAACCAATGAATAGAGTCTCAGCTGCCGTCGCGCATCCCTCCAAATCGACCACCTCGAAGTACTCCTCCAATCTCGCTCGATCATAGCCTGCAAGTGCATCTCCAAACTCCCTCGGTCACAGCCTCAGAGTGCATCTCCCAACTCGATCGATCACGGCCTCCAAGTGCATCATCTGAGTTCACTCGATCTCGGCCTCCAAGTGCATCTCTGAGTTCATTCGATCTCTGTCTCCAAGTGCATCTCAAGCACGCTCGATCAAGTACATCTTCACAGAGTGACGGCGGTTGTACGGAAATACAGGGGTAACGGAGGTGGACAGAGTGACGGGTAGTAAATATTCAGCAGACCCTGGAGTTGATAGACATCATCTCATTTCCATCTCCTCTTATCATACAATGAAAATTCACACTCTATCTTTCCCAACTGTTGGTCTCACTCCCTCTGTCCGAGATCCACGCAATTGCGTGGATCCTCATGGCCGGGTAGTATCATATCTGCTCACCTTCCTACACTCCTCCAGCTAAATGTAGAAGGAAAGTGAGGAGAGATTTTCGCAGCGTCACCCATTGCATTGCAATCCCGATGCAAGCGTGTACCCAATGAACCCATTTCGACGTATGATCACAGATGGCCACAACGCCAGAGTGTTTGTTTAGAATAAGAGACTGACAGAGCGAGAAGAAACGGTGAAAGAGCGATCGGAGAGCGACACGGGACGCGACGCGTGGTCTTGACACCGGGCGCGGAGTGATCCGCCACCGGGGTGTTCCTGACGGCTCTGACGGAGCGCATCCACTCTGACCGAGCCATTCTGCCTGGATGGAAATGTTTTTTGCTGATGATGGGTATTATAATGTTGAGACTCCAGAGGGTGTTCTAACAACCAAGCTTGAACTATATATCATGGTATTGTGGGTACCGTTGGGAATCTGGGGTGCACAGTCAGATGTTTGAGTTTTTTGGGAATCTGATCTTGAAATAATCTTCCAATAGAAATTGCCCTTTCTATTGGCATCCAATTTCTATATAGTCCTTCATTTTCACCAAAATACAGTCAAGATATTGGAAGGTAAGTGAATATAACTTATAGACTACCCTCACAGAGTTGTAGTAGTGTTGCTGAATATATGAGAATAGGGAGTCAACAGTCATGCCCAGACAGACCAGAAATGCCAAAGTTACAATCCAGTGGATAAGATTTGATAATTTACAATACTACAGATACAATACATCTATTGTGTTGTATTACTGTGGTAACAATGAAAATGAATTTAGTCACAATAACATGCAAACCATTGCAAACAGTGTAAGAACATGCACCATCTCAAGCAGATTATGGATAACTAGCTCCAGCCTTCGCAACAGTATAGATTATTGATAATATTGTATCAAGTAGAGGCAGCAATAGGTGAAGTATTTGAAAATTTAATGAAACAAGAAGTCTTAAACCCAAAGTTATAGAATACATTATTAAATAAGTGTGCAAGTAATAAGAGAAGAATGGACAATACCTTATACCAAATAATATCAGTTTATATACAGTTTTCGGCTATCTCCCAAGTAAATTTCCAGATATAATATACTGTTCAAAATCTTATTTATAATATTACTACAAACTATATTCTCATTATTACAGCCATTCCATCTCAGTCAATATTACAATCTTTAAGTTTATATCTTCCTGCCCTTGGAAAGTATTATATAAATCTCTACCTATCTCCTTATAAGTTATTGTATTATTCCTTTATATCATGAAATATTTATATAGCCATTTGTTATTACTACTGTTAGAGTATCTCCCTCCACAGGGGTAATGGTACTTAAGAGATGCATTGCGAATACATTGAAATTGCTTCCAAGGCTGTCAATGTCTAACACCAATTGGTGACTCTTCTAAGCATGCAATTCAAGTGATGATTGATGGGATTACACTTGAGCCGCATGTCGATTGATTGGCATCAAGTAAATGTAGCTGTTAGTAAATTCAGATATAGTAATTCAATTTTGTTGCCATAACCAGGTTATTTGATCAAGAGGCATCAGTAGTATGCATAATTTTAAACCAAACCTACTATACCTGAGCTAGTGGGATAACATACAGTTAACTTGAGAATATGCAGAATTACTTATACAGTAGATGATAAGTAATATGCAAGTCAGAGGAACTGTTCAAGCTGGCCTCCTCAGCTGTTGGGAATATTTCTTCATATATTCTAGTCATTGAATGGTCATTACCCATGTGTACTGTGTCAGAGACAGTAATGGCATTGGCTGAAAATAAGATGCGTAATCCAAACCAAGTTATTGAGTTGCGTTAGCATGCATGGCAGTATTATCATCTATGTTGGCAGAGTATTAGCTGGTTGCCAACAAAATCTCTAACCCAATAGCTGATAAATATAATTGAATAATAGGGTATTAATTTAATTGTGATAAATCACCATTTCGCAACACGCTAGCAGATGTTCCAACTATCGGACCAATGAAAAGCACAATGTCGAAGTTGAAGTTATATGGTGGTACTTTCCTGTATTTCATATCCTGCAGATGATGGCCCTAGCGGGGAGCATCAGACTTTGAACCCACTTATGCATGAATACAATTAACATGAAGGAATTTGTAGCTATGTGCACAATCGACTTTTGGAAATTGCAAAACATGTAGATGATAAGCTATCCAGCACAATTGGTATCATCATGAGAATGTGTGAAGGAGTTTCCTTCACAGGACATGACTGTTAATATATTAGTATGAAGTGATAATAGTTTATTCTGCATGTAAGCAGGCAATGTCAGTGTTTGCACCAATCCACCACATTGTAATGAATATACTCATACCCCTTTCTGGCCCATACACTGTGCAGAGCCGCACCTTATGTTAACCATTCCTTTCTGTCTACATTACAGCTCTCCAAGAAAGTTCAAGATACTTCTTGAAAAAAAGAATAACCTTCATTGTTATCAACTCTCTAACACGGTGTATCTGTAGCCATCCACTATACCGCCGAAGCCCTTCCTGTTCCATTTAACCTTCATTTCTTCCAATCTGCGTTGTTTGTGTTACATTCAAGTATTGGCTTTGCATTTGAGAAATTGAAGGCTGATTCCCAGGGTATTTCGTCATAGCCTTCCCATGTAATTTGATAGTTGTAACTGTCAGTGATACCTGTCACCTTCTTATGCTGGGTGATCACTTCAATGATGTACAACATCAGCAAAATGTAAAATGGTTTGGAAGTCATAACTGAACAACTCAGCAACTCTGAACAGCCACACTGATCCTTCCAGATGCTCCCAGATACTCCTGACTAGGCTGAATGCAAAGCGATGTGCTCTCAGGTGCTCCGAGACTGTTTCACTGGTGCTCCTCAATGCGCTGGAAGTCGTGGAACAGAATCCAAGAAAATCCTGAAGAGTGTCTGGTTGTCTTCAAAATGCTTCCAAATCGAACCATTAGGATGTGCAAATTTCGGAGCTATTGGGAGTATTGGCCACATCTCCAAGAGTATTCCGGTCTATCTCGAACCTGGAGCCATACTCTCTGTGAGTGATCAGTATAATGTTCATATCAAATATTTCAATTCAATTAACTATCTTCTGCACACCTCCATTTAGGCATTGTAACTTTAATACACAGTCCAGTAGGTATCCAAACCCTCATGATTATTGACAAGCCACACACAATCGATTCAATCTGATGCGGCATTATTCTCTCACACCAAATGTGCAGGTCCAACAATTGCTCTGACAGGTACAACATGAATCTTATCAGTTAGTTTGACAACCCAGATGAACCCGTCAACACAATCAGCCCAACCATGCGGATCTTGGTAGTCAGTTGGAATCACCACTGCATATTCTTGAGGTTGAGAATGATATATCCATTGTTGAGTCTTCTTGCACCTTGTAGAGTAGGTAAATATCATTTTTCCGGCGGGCTGGCACTCCTGAAATCGGAGGATCTTATTCGGTTGAGTCCAGCTGAAGTAGAATACAGGAAAGGAAGGAACTCGGCCTTGGATGGTGTTATTGAGATCACTGTCCATATATTGGACCCAGATGTTATTGAGATTCAGGCATGATCCCTTGGTTGGCATAGGTATATTCTACCTTGCAATCAACTCCCAGACACTCAACAGATGTGGGGCAGTGAAATGATTGATAGTAGTACAACAGCCCATTCTGAAGTTTAATAAATATACTGTCTATGTGTACATTCTGATCGTATCCGAGCACCAGTCCAATAACTTCATGTCGCCAGTCGTCTTCGATTTGTGTACGGAATAGCTGTTCCAAGTTGTGAATTCCAAAATCTACTGACGCATCTCTGAGTGTGGTTAATTTGATACTGCTGCACACTCCGCGGACATGAGTTTCTCTCAAATGATATACCTGTTGTGATACGGGGCGGAAAAATGGCTCTTTCTGACAATGGTGGAGGCATAAAAGATGGGCTCTGCATGTATATCACCGTTTATCGGCAGCTGATAGTAGGTAGAAAACCTTTGCAGAGTCACAATTGTACCAGCCTTGAAGGGCAAGATATGACAGTGTCTACTCCTGATAGTCAAGACCAGTACACCGGTCATTGTGATTGATCATCTGTTCAATGTAATTGACTCTGGTGGTAGATTGATATGCCTCTTTCACATTGCCGATGGATAGCCATTCAGAAATATCGGTGGTGATATTGTCGCTGGAACCCATTCACCAAATTGACTCCGATATATGGCCCACAGTAAACATCTTTGGATCTCCGAAATGTATTACACGCTGTTGGATGGTCTTCCGGAGCTCCTGAATGCTGATTGCCCGCCACCAAGCTTCAAACTCGAACAAGTGGATGGAGAATTCCTGCATCAACTGCATCTGAGCTTTCAAAGTGATACCATACATCTGCCTCTCAAGCTGATTCACAACGCGATCCGTATCAGGAATACTCCGGGTGGTGGCTTCGATCCCAGCTTCTGATAGACCCACCTGAAATCACACATGCTTGTCGGCAGTCATGTTTGCCACCTTGTGAGCCTCTTCTTTTGCAGCAGTTGTCATTTGAGCAAGTAATTTGGCGAATATGCTTCTGGGACCGGTTGCCTTAGTCCCGACTTGCTGTAATTGTTGTCGCTCACGATGTTGGAATAATTTATCGAAATGCTTGGGTTCAGCAGGTGTCGCCTGAGAGATTTCGCACACCAATCGCTCACTTGCTCTCTGGTGATCAGCATCTGACCATATCCTCACTGCTCGTCGGGCTCTTTCCACGCGCACCTGAAATTACTTTTGTATTGACGTAGTAACCTTTTCAGCCCCGTACCGCCGAACCTCCATTGCGGCACGCATTGTATGAATCTTTTGCTCTTGGAACTGATGGGATGCTCTTGCCAATAGTTCATCCACTTTGGCCTTTGCAGACTTCGACATTTTCTGATCTCGAAAGGCACCCTCCTTCCTGTAAAATTGCTTCAGTGCATCATCTAGTACTGTGAGGGTTAGATCAGAGTGATTTTGTTGGCCGCCAAGTAGAGAGAATTCACATAATGCCCGCACTGCTCCCATCATCATTTCATCAGAGGCTGTTTCCGCAGCAGTTGTCCCGGCATCCTGGGTGCAGTCAAGAATTGGAGCCCAAGTCACTGCCAGTGCTCTGATCATGCCCCAGATCTGGTCTCCCTGCCAGGAGCCGCTTTTCAACGAATCGAATGGTTTAGAGAAGCGCTGGATGCCTGGATATTGTGGTACTGATGTGAATCGATTGTCAAATTGATCCTTGACATTTCCAGCTTTCAGGGATTTGAGCAGCCAGTGCAATAAGTCATTAACTAAACCCAGGAGCTGCTGATGCAACTCATCAGGCTGACAAAGGCGATAGACATCGCAGAGAGGGTATTGCCAGAACTGTTCGCAGATTGTTTGAACACCAAGAGTGTGCAAAATATCAATATTAGTTTCGTCTAGAAGCTCCAAGTAAACATGCTGATCACTTGGGATATCAAGTGGTCAAAAAGTTGAACGCCCCATCGGCACACCTTCAGGAATTTCACACATCTAGGATGGGCCATATGAGACTTCAGCAACCATGACTTGTTCTGGATAATCCCCGACACAGGCAGCCAAATGAGGATAACATTGTCTCTGGAATCCATCGGCACAATCCCATATCAAGCCAGGGGTACTGATGTCAAGATTCCGCAGTGGGGACAGCACTGTTCCAACCGAGGAACTCCATGCTTCGTCTGTATTTTTGGCACCTTTCGGGGGACAGGGTATCAGCCCAACAGGATTTCAGGTGCATATTATTGCTGTGCAGCAGGTATCTTTTCGAATATTACTGATCGTACGATACAGCGGCGAGGCATGCTGGTCGCCTGGAAAATTGGTCAAGTGGGTCTTGTCGAATGCACAAATGACTGGCACAATCATCGCTCCAGCAGGAAGCTGATCTTGCGTATCCCACCACCAATTGCCTGTGTGCATCTCGCTGTATATTCGGTGACTTTCAGAGTGTGCAAGGCGCACCGGTTCAAAATCAAGGTGCACCTGAAATCGGAGATGTGTCAAAAGCAACTGTATAAATTTGAAAATCTCCCCGTAGTATAATGTTCCGAAGATGTATGAATGTTCGTCAATCCAACTATCATTGCCGAGCCTGAAATCGAATCTAGAAAGGAGCTTTCGTAGAGCATCTGCTGATTGAAATGATTCGATGTTGAAGTTGTCCAATCCACGCCTTGGATGTTGATCTATCCACATTTTCATTTGGCAGCTAAATGATTGAGCCTGTTGAAAGTCATGTGCTGACTGAAATGGATGCCATGGATTCCATTGTTCTGAGTACTTGCGATGCTTGTTGCATATTCCAGTTGTTTGGCAGATGCTTTCCCCTGCGCATGTTCCACTCCAACTACCTGCCTATGAGCCCTCGTCTTTGTTGGATCAGTGGTACAAGTCAGATGAGACTTCTGGGGGTCTATAGTGTCTTCGTCGGGAGTATCTTCAGGTGGTGGTGCACCAGGTACAGTGACTATGGGTAGAAGAATTAGTTGACTACGCTCATCGATGGCGATTCAGGTGCACTGACCAAAGTCGAACCATGATGGCTCGGGTCGATCCCAGCCTGCAGATGGTAACATCCCATCAGGTAATAGCCCTTCATTCATTGATATTGGGTGATATTGTGGATAGTGAGCCTCAAGTCAGTTCTCGTCGAATAATTTCCTTTTGCAGATGAATCACTTGACATGTTTCTGGCGAGTGTTGTCCATAATTGAGAAATGGTCACTGAACACGTATTCCGATGAATCTGGATAATGCTTCAGGGGCTGATATACAGCCTCAGCGATAACAGTTTGAAAGCGAGCTAACTCAGCTTAGCATAACACATTCACAGCTGCATCACACTGCACCAAATTCTGGGGGGAGGGTTATTTTGCCATCACTGCAATCATCACAATGGGGCCTTGTACTACGTCATTGCGGCATTGAGAGTTATACCTACGATCGAGCCTCCAAGCAGCTGAAAATCACGGCAGATCGTCATAATACAATGAATAGGTGAGTTTTCCTGCTACCTGGATGTCCGGGCAGGAATCATCGAGAACTGATATGGCTGGTAGGATGTTTGCTTCAGTAACGATCCTTGACGGGAGTGTGGATCATGAGGAGAACTCCGATGTATAGGCAAGGAGCTCAATAGGAAGCAATCACTGTTGCTGTTCGACTCACAGGCCTTCCATTGAATGAGGTTGCAAGGTCGTACACACACACCTTATGTGTAATATCCCTAGTCGTGCTAACCTTCATACTGGATACAAGTTTGTGTTGGGTTCCTGGAGATATCAGATCGTATTCCGTCTATGACCTGTAAAGTCATGTAAGCATACGCAGGTGAGCACCTATCCTAGTATATGAATTCGAGCATATTTCAAAGACAGCCGGGATGTGTGTGATTAAGGTTTTATTTTCTCAAAGCCCGGGTTGGTTTCATGGATCAACGGTGTAGTGAAACACCACACAGTTCGTGACCAGAGAATGGGATAGTAGAAGCCCTTCATTCTGGCAAAGGTCACTGCTACCTGCAATATACTCAACCATACTCCGATTTATTCTATATCTCATCTCGCATCAATAGTAGTTTACCACAATCTTTGTTCAACAGAGCCTGTCTCTGAAAGTTTCTCCACCGAAGACAGGGAATATGGCTCCACCAGGTGGCCGATTTGGCTTGCAACAATGCGGTGATGACAATTCAGAATCACCGGATAATAGTTTATCACATGCCACTTGCAAAGACAGACAATTTGGGATACACACCAATCAATATCATCCCCTGCAAAGGTACGGTTACCCTCCTTCACAGCAGCCATTTCCAGGCACTACGCAGTTTTATGACCGGTCTCCATTGAACATGACACACAGTTCGCAACCTATCCGCAGCATAAGCCAAGGATTTCCAAGTTATGGGCTACCGTGGCAAGGATATGACCTGCACCAAGGTCATCATAGCGGGTCTCAAATGATCCCAATTCGCAGTTCCCAGGACATAAGCTGTCATCTCCAGGGGCAATAAAAGTCCCTCCAGGACCACCGGGATATCATCCAGTCAATCGGCCAACATGTTCCAGCTTGACACCTGCACCTCAACCTCCTTCCGGCACACCTGGGAGACACTCCGTAAGCCTCCAGAGGAAAAGATTCCAGCTGCCAGCGGGAGCGTGGAAAGCTGATGTCGCACGGATTGCGGACGTGCCCCCATTGCCAGAGATGTCCTACAATGCATAGGATGCAGCTGACGAGAGTGATGATTCGTCGGACTTGGGCGGTGCAGAATGGGAACCCCCAATCAGCCTGAAGCAAACCGAATTCTCATTGAAGCAATTTGCCAGAATAATGGGGCAGGCTAACTACAGTGCATTCAACAAGTGCAAAAGACTATGGGTGGTGGGGTTTCTGGAGAAGAAGCATCAGTCCATGATCCGGGGGCAGAACCGTTGGAAAAAGGTTTGAGATGGACCCCTGCACCGCGAGATGGCAGTCGCAGATCGTTTGGCGTCATTCAAGAACTGGCTGCTGTTGATTTGTTCCGATAGTTCTGAATGGATTCGCAGGCAGTGGGATGGGATGTTTTTGATGAAATGTGCAAGCGAAATGCCAGAGGCGAGAAAAGAGGGGAGGCGAGGCAACATGTGGCCGGCGACACATTTGGGAGTGCGCAGGGGCACGAAGGCGAGAAGTAACCTCCCCGAGGTGCCAAATACAATGTTCACAGTTGTGGTTCGCTGGGTGTCGAATGGCAATGATTTCATTCTAGCCCCCAAGCAACTCCAAGCCTCATATCCAGATGTGGGGCACTGGGAGGAGTTGGTTGATTTCATCGACAAAAATGGTGGCCCGAAAGAGCTTTACATTCTCACATCAATGTTCAAGTGCATCTTGGAGCAGGAAGAATTGGATGAAGAGTATATGGGATTATATACACACGGGCAAATAATCAATGACCCCATATATGGCCAGATTTTGTACAACTGTTGCCTTTGACATGCTTTCAAGTCGAAACTTGGACATAATGTGAAGATATTTTTGTTAGAAATGATGAGAGCGACACGGAAGGAGATTGCGAAGGACATGATTAGACCGACAAAGATAATTCCCGCTAGCCATGTTATGGCTAGACGTGAGCAACTGCTAATCATTATACATAGACTTTGGAAGGTTCTGAAGAGGGTGGAAGAGAGGGAGATGGGGAGGGAGAGGAGGATGGTGGGCAAGAGAATGATACTTGGATCAATGTAAGTTCTGATTGAAAGAATAGAATCGATTATATTCAATGCACATGTATTCATTCGAATAGTTGCTTCTCTGTGAAATACCCAACATTGGGATGAATTTCAGGAGCGCCAGATTATCAGCTTATCTGACCAGCTTACATCCGAGCAACTGAAAGGGATCATTGAGGACCAAAACAACACCCACAAAATTGCATTGGAACATCAGGAGCAAGTGGAGGATGGTGAGGAGGTCCTCGATCAAGAAAATACAAGCTCATTACTGAGTACGGTTCTCAATACAATCAACAACAAATTTGAACACAAGTGTCTTGATGAAGCAGTCAGGCTGCTGAATGTGCATCCTATTTGCCAATCAACAGATGACCGTGTTCCTGGCCACAAGTATTCAATTCCAGGCCTGCCAGGAACTTAATTTTTGGTGCACCAGGTTTGGGCCATCTGATTCATCATCACGAGATGGGTTTTCGCATGCTGATATGCCAGGAGCACTGGTTGCAGATGAAATGGGTCTTGAAAAGACTTTCACCTCGGTTGCAACGGCAATGCTTTGCAAATTGGTGATTGAGAAAGTTGTAATGGGGTTGCCACTGTCAATTGTATGGGGGAATACCCTTGAAGAGTGAGTGATTTTGGTGCACAATGACTTTCCTGGCATTGTTGGTGAAGAATGAGAGTGGTATTTGCTGTGGAGATTGAATTCTGCGCACCGCCGCCTGTTGGAGATCTAGTCAACACCACCCCATGGGCATCCAGCACTGATCTCAGCCCTTGAACCAACGCTGGTGGTCACAGGCATGGAGTGGCAGAGACCTTCAAAAGTGTCATCAACAATACGACACAAGGAACCAATTTCCAACTTGTGAACTGATTACACACCGAAAATGTGAATGTCACCCATGAGGATCTTGACACCAGCATTGAAGAGCTGGAACACTGATGGAATATCCACCTTTTTTCGTATGATACCTTAACATCTAGAGTGAAACCCTCAAGTAATGGCCAACCCTCCTACTGTTCATGGAGTGTTGGGATTGTTGATGAGTCCCGTCGGTATAAGACTAAAAACAGTGTGGGTGTTAAGCCTTTGGAGTTACAGGTATATTTCTGGGATCATACTGGATCACACAATAATTCTAATATGGATATTCGATCCGGAAACACGAACTGTCACTCGTATTTCCGTATTTGGATCTACCTTCCAGATTGGTCCACCAATTTGTCACATCTCGATTACCCAACCTTCACATCAATAGATCAACAATAGCAATCTGGCTAACTGTAATTAAGATGTGTATCATCTTTGCATCGATAGTGGTCGTGGGATCTCTATTGATAATCATCACTCCGTCTCGGCAGGAAACCTTATTCCTAGTCGCCGACCCAACAACTATTCACTCAGGCTCCAATGGTTCATTTGTCGGGAGATGAGGTGTCATCAGCATCAGAGCATTCTGACATCTTGAGATAGGCAGAGTCATATAAGAGATAAGTCGATAACCAATAATCGATATATCGGAGCGCAGTTGACCAAATGGACTTATACGAACGAACACTTAGTTCAACCACCCCTTTTTCGTCTGGGCAAATGGGATTCTGGATTCATACGTCAGGAGTGGCGCGGGATACCCTCTGTTTGATATATGGCAAACCAACTCAGTTGCAGATAACTGTATATTTGGCTCCAATTAAGGGTAGTCAAATTAAGGAATCTGTCGGTTGCCGCAATGATTAAACCGTTACGTACCCGGTGGGTATATGAGAGGGCACTCTCACTCGCTCTTGGTGATGCGAACCTATTTGTTGATAATGGGTTTCAGATAAGCTCGTATTCATACGAGGTATCGCCAATCGCAAAGGTGTCGCAATCCGAACACATTACCATGATGACGTAGTTAGTACTCTGAGGGGTTAGAACTCGACTATCACTGGTAGAGGCAAAGGATGAAGAGGCTGTAACATATGTGAACTCCAAAACGGGCTTTGGCAGTCTAAGGATTGTTACGGGTGTGAATCATGTGATATATATCAACGATACCAACATGGAGGAAGGACATCAAACCCAACTACTACCGAACATACCATCTACTTCATGATTCATTTACGGATACCTATTGACCTTCTCCACCTGGAAGTCAAGCCTTAACTTCATTCCCATGTATTAAATATTAGTTCTGTATCGAAGTCAACAAGGATACTTCTCTATTGAAGTCCAGAGTTGTATGTTCATCTTCAGTGCTACATTACGGATATACCTATCACTCTCTATACTTGGTCAATCTTAGTACCGTCGTTAAAGCAAGTCGTTAATCAGGAAAAGAGCAAGACGATACTATTGAGTCCGATGAGCAGCCCGATAGCGTGGTGATTCAGTGTATACTTCTGTTAGGATACTCTTGAGTCGGCACTGCTCCTTCTGCCGAGGCGAATCAACTTTGCTGTTCCTTTTAAAACAAGTCGATACTTGGAGTTGTCGCACTCTTGGACAGTCGGTCCTGGAGTATAAGTGCCGGTTGTTGGGACAATACTCTAGCATCTGTTAGAAGGCCGAGAGTTATCACAATAGTGTGGTGGATTAGAGGATACTTCTATCAGGCTCTCCTCAAGTCGTGAACATCAGCATACTGATAGCTCAAGATGATACACTTTAGATGTCCAATCTATCGGGAACGAAGAACTGAACAGTTACCGTGTTTTCTTGGGTGTTAATTCTTATACACATCCTGAGTAAAGCCTTGTTCATCTTCTTCTTTATAAGTCCGGAACTCATTAGGGGCTTGAGACTTAGGGTTAATCTCCCGGTGTTTCAGTGGGCTGGCAAATTGAAATGAATGCGAGAATGTGATTCAAACTTCAAGTCACAGCTACACCAGGATGCCATTCACTCTATGACTGGTGGTTTCGGATGATTTGGCTGTTTTCAGGTGCGCCTGAAGATCCAGAGGACGATACCGTGATGGAAAAGCATGGTACTGAGGCATTGTATGCAGCTGTGAGGAGTTTGATGCATGCTATTCGGAATAAAGACGAAGAAGCTCTCCAGGATGCGGCGCACTGGATGATTCAGATTGCAAAGCTCTCAACGATAAGGCGGTTGTCTGAATCAAAACTGTCCAATGGAAAACCACTCATCTGGATACCAAAGGAGGATGCACACCTCATTGATCTCGAGTGGACTGAGGAAAAGCAAGCACATCTGAAGACCCTGGTGGAGGAGTAGACTTTGCAGGGTGCTTCTGGAGCATGGAGGGTTCATAGATGGCGGCTAGCATGTTTCTGGTTAGTGTTGGGAGACACTGAGGATGGCAACTATGTTCCTGGACAATGGCACGATGACTGGCCACTCGATACTTGGGTGGAATCTCCGATTTTCCGATGGCTGAGGGACATTGTTGCCAATGCTTGTGAAGCAACCTGCAGAGTATCCCGAACCTGACCAAGATGACGCATCAAGAGCAACACTCTTTCCAGAAGAGAGAAATGAAAATGCACCGCCCAGTGCACCTCCTCCACAAAAGGCAGTGCTATTTTGTCCTCCTCCTGGCCAAGTTCATCATTTGAAGTGGTGGCTAACGAAGTCTTTTGTGGATCATGTGGATATATTCCACATGTATGCCGAAATGGGCAATGATGAACGCACAGAAATGCAGCTCAAATTCCAGGATTCACAAAATCCCACTGTATTCATAACCACACCCAAAGTGGGTGGGACAGGCCTACATCTTACAGCGGCTAATCTTGCGGTAATTGCTCAGAAATTTTGGGTATTGCATGAGCAGCGGCAGGCATTTGCACAAGTTGTCCGGGTTGGCCAAAACCGAGTACCACACACATGGGTACTGAATACAGGTCCTGGTGGCTACGATTACCACGCAAGTGATCTCCACCAACAATCTGGAGTGGCGCAAATGAGAGTCCTGCATGGCTTGATCAGTTGACCCAACATCACGACGTCAATGAGATACAGCATTCTGGAGGCTCGTGAGGACCATACGAAGCAGCTGACAGAGAATCGAGACACATCGCAGTCTGATGAACCATTAATCTTAGAGTGTTAGACACTTTATCAAGGCATGCCTCTTTAGACATTCAAGCAACATGATCTTCTTAACTGATACAAATAGTCAAAAAGGTCGTTTGTAAGGGACACTATACTGGATAGATAAATCTTTTCTCTCTTCAATGTTGAAGTGAATCAAAGTTCTGAGGTTGGAATTGTTGTATCTTGAATTAGAAATGGCTAGAGTGATATTTCATTGGCATTCTTGTTTATTATTAATGACCATATGAGATGAATTTAATTGATTCGTGATATTAGAGGTTCCTGTGGCAGACCTATTGCATGATAAATGGCATGAGTCGAATTGTGAGAATGATGCAGCAAAGGGCTTTAATCAATCATCAGTTGCAAATTTGAGGTGCACCAGAAGCCTGCATCCACATACGTATTTCGAATGAAAAAGCACAATTGGCCCACTTTCCGGTGCACCAGAGTCTCTTCTGCAAATGACATGATATTCGTTACGATAGATCAAGCACTGCATATCTGCCAATCCCGTTCAGCAATAAGACAGTATGGGTGATATTCTAGTACTTATGTCTGATTATGAGACAGGGCTCGCTTATTTGTGGCAAAGCGGGAGCTTTTGCATGCCAAGAATCGAAGTTCAGGTGCACCAGAGAATCCTGGGCATATCACCGTGACAAATCCAGCACTGCATATTCGCCAATCCCATTTGGCAATCAAAACAGACTAGGCGATATTGAGTATTTGTGTCAGAATATGAGACATGGGCTCACTTATTCATGGCAAAGCCGCAGCTTTTGCTGGCATATGATTGAAGTTCTGGCACACCTCTGATCTGCATCCCAGAGAGTCCGAATCTGAGACATGGCTCGGGTATTCCTGGCTCAAATGCAGCTTTCACTGCCGGGGTTTTCCTGGCCTCAGATTAAAGATTATGCAGAACTGAGATCTTCAATCCTGTCCAGAATGAGCTTCTTGGATATGTATGAAGCCAACATTGACAAGCTGCGAGTCATTATGGATGTATCATTCTGGCCCAGGCATGCCTCGAGAGTGACAAATAAGCCACCGAGACGCATGTACTTGCACCATACGTAGTGCACTTCGTATATTGTAGTTTCCTTCATTCTCATCATGTTTTCTTCGACTTTGAATCAGTGGACACAGTGCACACAGATCTATCAAGACACTCCACCCTTAGGTGAAGGTGGCTCATTCCACTCCACGCCCAATGAGATATGAACTGATACTTCATCAGTATGTTGAAGGCCACTGCTAACATATTTTGCACTGTCAGCTCCATGTCAACTGTCCATTGGAGCAAGGTTGCCACTGCGCAACTAAACCAGAAATGCACAAGCCCGGCCAATGAGTAACCCCACTTAACTCAATATTGACTAAGTAGTCTCTTTGGACCAATGGTTCCAAATCCTATAATTGATTGTGCACGTTCAGGCTCTGTCAGAGAGCTGTGGAAGCTCAAGAGCGAGAATCTCAAATGACTGATTCTGCTCAGCAACTCTGCAAGATGGCCGGCAACACCCACTCACCAATGTACCGCACTTACTCAAACAGCCCTGAGTTCTCAAATCTTTGAACCAAGACTTAACGGTATTCTGACTAAATGTGGGTTTGGACGGCCAAAACTGGTATCTGAAAAAAGATTATGTGGACTGAATTCCATCGAGACATGCTCCGAGAGAGTGAATGTTGAAAGCTTGAGTTATGAGAAGACAGTTACAAAGAGTGCAACTAACTGTTGGAGCAAGCCGAGCCTGCAATCCTCAGCCATTGAATCCCAGCATAACCATTTCAACTTTGGTGAACCTCAATTCCCCGGAACTGCATGCATGCAACCATCATTCCTCTGCCTTCTGTGACATGATGTCTCACTATACATTCATACCATTTTAGAATATAGCTTCCAACCCCAACTTTTATTTTGAGTCAACATTGTAGTTGAGAGATTCATAATGAATGTGTGATTTAACAGTGTGTAATTTACTAGATATTATGCGTGTTGAAATACTGATTGCTAGAAGCTTATCTTCTAAGTACAGGTACATTCGTGATCTTATATATACGGTATTTGGAGCATGTCTTGTACGCATGCATGCGCACTCAGCTGGCATTGCCAGCTGAGTCTGGCATCTCCAGCTGAGCCCGGAATGACCATCATTATAGAGAGATTATGCATCAGCCCAACTGAAGCCATACGTCAGGGAGATAAACCATATATGCAACAGGGCGCAAAACCCGAATGTGAGTGAGAATTTATGACCCATTTGTTAGCAATCTTGGCATTGATGAGTGCTTGAAGCGATAACAGTACCGCTGAATCATCCATTGCACACATTTGTAACGGCGGCACGTGACCCAGGTCCGGGTAACGGCCATTCTATATAGTCAGCTCGCCACGAAACTTAGATCTCTAGCGATAATCTTACCTATACACTTATATTTACTATCATTCGAGTCCACGTTTGCAACCGTATACCATAATTACCATACGTATGCCTATAAGGCCGAACGCTGGCGTACGTGCCCTTACACTATTATCGCTTTTCAGTAAACGGATATGTTTCGCTCACGGGATTACGAGTTTTACCCCTTTACCGATGTGCCACATCATAAAGTCTACAATTGAGATTACATCCTTAAAAACGACATATCGAATCATGATTACTGAAAGCACGGATATCGATCGTTTCAACATTGAATTGCGCACCCTGATGGCAGCGGAGAAGAGTTCAGAGACCATCTGTCACACAAGACGCGCCACCGGCGATGACGACAGTTATCACGACTACAGGACGCGACTATTCGATCCGGCCAATGAGAGAAACCGAATACGATCGAGATATTGAGTCGAACACCATTTCTACAAGTCAATTTAGTGCGATCATCAGCCAAAGAAGCTACAATGGACGAGACGCGTCGCCGGCAATGACGACAATTATCACGAGTACAGGATTCGACCCTACCAACGAGAAACATCGAATACCACTGCTACAAATCAATTGAGCACGATCATTAGTCGGAGAACCTACAATCAATGGCGCAATCTTACCCCTGATTCGGCAATATCAAGAACCGAAGGCGAAGTTGAAAGACGATTGCGAGTCAGCACAGTGCGACTACATCCCTCCGAATCGAGCAAAGTGCATCGACTTCATAGTCGTGTACGCCTACAACTCTAGCAACCTCGAAGAAGCCCGGAGGACAGCAAAATCAACAAAGGCAATTGGATAAATTCCAACAATTCCGATCCCGGGAATTCAAAATCGGTCAAGTCCAATAAGCCCAGTGGAGGCAGCCATGCCAACTAGAATCAGCGCCGTGGCTCTGAAAGGAAGTCTGCGAAAGCCGAAAGGCAAACCGGCAATGCA
>Ga0307515_10000799_pt1 | contig 72547 bp, 73 predicted proteins | sample 17_EM_MG_FD_194513 | JGI IMG/M metagenome (GOLD analysis project Ga0307515, IMG submission 194513) | Populus trichocarpa ectomycorrhiza microbial communities from riparian zone in the Pacific Northwest, United States - 17_EM | ecosystem: Host-associated > Plants > Roots > Unclassified | place... | reverse complement strand
TCACCCGCAGGCTCAAGTTTCAACTGATTATCAATCAGTTGTATGTCCCCTTACACTGACCAATCAGAGTAGCGACTACGAGAAACTTCACAGCGTATCAATTGTAAGTCACCATTCACTGACTGTCATCATATGCAACCCACTAAAAAGCCTATAGTCCGCCCAGTCACCCACAGTTATGCCCCAGGCTGTCAAATCGTCGGCCTGGCCTGCGCAGTTTCTAAAATCAAACGGCCTCATCTGGCCCAGCCTGCGGGCCACAGGCTCAACTGCGGGCCGGCCCGGCCTGTCGGGAACACTGGTTCTGCCCAGGTGTTGTGTCCATTGATATAAGTACTGCTTTATCGCAAGCTTGGCTATGACTTCTTTGTGCGACGTTCCGACGTGCATATAGCAGTGCTTTAATAGATGGGCTGTATGAAGAAACGACTCGATCAAGCACTGTTCTGGAGCTTGCTTGGCGATGGTATCCAGCAGCGTGAATTGGCACGTGGCAAAGCGGTCCAGTTGGAATCCAACACATACGGGGCCAATTCTCAGTTGTCACGGGCTCACAAAACCCTAATGCATCCAAAACAGGGCCCGTCAGAGCCTCCCAGAGCCATTGCAACAGCTCTAACATCTGGTTCTTTGTAAGACTACAAGACCTCATACCAATGGCTACCTTTTTGATAGTTGCTTCGTGGAGGCGAGGGAGATTCAATACTGTAATGCTATCGTGTTGAATGAGTAATGCATCGCAGCGGAAAGTGGAAACATTGATAAGAACCACGAGGTGCATGGGAGCAGCAGCTGCCATTAGTTCATTTGCAGTCGGAGGAAGCAGAAACCGCTCGAAGTTTGGCAATTGTCGAATTCTGTCGATGGTTTTATCCAGATCCCGGCCTGCCGAATGACGGGAGGACCCCACTGTTGTAGGTTCTGTTGAAACCAAGCACTGACTGGGTGACGCATCCAACGAATCACGAAGGTGCTCAAATTCTTTTGCTAGTTGTGGGTTCTGCCTTCTGAGGTCGGTAAGATCTGTTTTTGCTTCAAATTGGAGGTTGGCTATAACCCCACGACCAAGTTCCAAAAGTTGCACAGCATCAGTTTCGGGTTTTCCAGCTTGAATGGCTGCCGCAGCAGCATGAGAGGCCAAGCCAGCATACCGCCTTATCATATGCTGCTGATCGTTTTGGTTGAGCGAACGTGAACTGACACGAGAGAGAAGATTAACAGCTATCTTAGTGATTTCGCTGGCTTCTGTCCAATTTTGGACTTCAGCTAGGATAATAAAAAGCTTAAACGCTGCATCAATACGCAAAGTTGGGGCCGCGGAATGAAGTTCAACACACTCTTTAAAACATTGGCTTGCATATTCAAGATCGTGCGGATGTTTTGTGCGTTGCAATTTCGAGATGAGGATGCGGCCCAGGTTAAACAACACTGCAGCTCGGTCAGGATGGTCGATAGGAAATGCAGCCACTGCCTCTTCGGACCGCAAGATTGCCTGCTGTAGGTCGTCGAAGTCTCCAGTTCGTTCGAATCATAAGCTAACTATAGCGCTAAGGCTGCCTAAGTATCTAGCTCGATTAGGGTGGCCTACGGGAGTTGCAGCCACCGCCTCTTCAGACCGCAAGATTGCCTGCTGTAGGTCATTGTAGTCTTCAGTTCGTTCGAATCTCGACTGGAGATTGCTGCCTAGAACGTTCAAGTCGTTAGCTCGATTAGGGTGGTCCATGGGCCTTGTAGCCACCACCTCCTTAGACTGTATGATCGCCTGCTGTAGGTCGTCGAAGTCTCCAGTTCGTTCAAATCTTAAGCTAACTCTAACGCTCAGGCTGCCTAAGTAGCTAGCTCGATCAGGGTGGTCTATGGGAGTTGCAGCCAACGCCTCCTCAGACCGCAAGATTGCCTGCTGCAGGTCGTCAAAGTCTCCAGTTAGTCCGAATCTCAAGCTGAGCATGGTGCCCAGGTTGTTCAACTGGCCAGCTCGATCAGGGTGGTCTATGGGAGTTGCAGCCACCGCCTCCTCAGACCGTATGATCGCCTGCTGCAGGTCGTCAAAGCCTTCGGTTCGTTCGAATCTCGACCTGAGATTGCAGCCCAGGTTGCTCAATTTGGTAGCTCGGTTAGGATGGCCCATGGGCAATGCAGCCACCGCCTCCTCGGACCGCATGATCGCCTGCTGCAAGTCGTCGAAGTCTCCAGTTCGTTCGAATCTCGACGTGAGACTGATGCCCAGGTTGCTCAAGTAGGTAGCTCGACCAGGATCATCCAGAGGGGCTGCATCTACTGCCAGTTCTAGAAACGTGATCGTCTTCTGAAGATCGTCCAGGTTCCCAACGCTCTCATACCGGGTTATTATCATCATACTGACTCTGTTCAAACCGCCTGCTGGCATATCATCACCCGGTGGGGCTGTTGCTAAAACATCTTCAGCCAGAAGGATGGCATTATTGAGGTAATTAGTGTTGCAGGAAGCCCTAAGGTTCAGTGCATGGTCGTGACTGTCTCATTAGACTTCACACCATGACTGTCCATTTTAGACTTCACATGATGCTCGCCCTCATGCTCTTCATACTTAAGACGCACCTTTATCCGTCTCTCTTGTACCTTCAATCAACTCACTCATTCACATCAACAATTAGGATCATCAGTCCTCTGAGAGGCGAGATCGGAAATTGTAGCCGAAATTGAATCAAGCGAACCTAGAGGGGTTATTTCATAGACTGCCTTAAACCGCTCCAATGTTTTCAAGATTATGAAACGGTGAAAATTGCCATATGATGATAGTAAGATATTATTTGCGTCAGGTATCTCAGTTATTCGCTTTCGAGCTTCGCGAAGGTTCTCTAGTTCTCCGGTCCGCTCATACCTCGCAACCAGGTAGGAAATGAGATTGCTTAGACAATGAACTTGGTCCATGTTTCTAGGGGTTACATCTGCTCCTTGTTCGGCCCACGATATCGCTGTTTGAAGATCATCTAGTTCCTTTGTCTGCTGATACCGTCGTTGGTATAGGACACTCAAATTTTTGAAAATGTCCGCTGGGATGCAATGATCTGCTGGAGCATTCATGATAACCTCTTCGGCAAATTGTATTGCGTTATTGAGATAGACGACATCACTAGTAAGTTGAGAAACAAGGCCGGTAAGCATGGCAGAAATTAAATTCAGAGATGGTGTTTCAACTGTCTGTTTAACCCGCTTTCTAGACCCACTGTTTTCGTCAATGCTGTCGTGAGGCCGTTTAGAGTTGAGAATGGGAATATCCTGGGGTGCTGTTGGCATTGTGTCAATCACATGCTCTCCGGCCTTGCTAAGATCATCTGGATTTCCTGTTTGTTGACTCGGGGAAGCCAGGTAGGTAATAAGCTTGCTGAGACGCTCCTGGGCAAGGCCATCCCGAGGGTTCGCAATTGTACCCAGTTCAGCCCATGTGATCGCTGTTTGTAGGTCGTCTAGGTCCTTGATATGCTGGTATCTCCTTTCGCGTATGATACTAAGGTTCTCGAAACAGCCGGCTGGGATGCAGAAATCCGCAGGGGCATCCGCAAGCAATGCTTCGGCGATATGGATTGCATTATCGAGAGCGTTGATATCGGCAGTGAGTTGAGAAACGAGGTCGGTATGCGTGGCGGACATGCAGCCACCGTACGTATCATCGGCTGCTGGCACGGCCAGATGCTGATCACCTATTGAGTCGCCAGCAGATGCCATTGAGTTGTCTTGCATAAAGTCAGTGAATCAGCTTCCACGATGCACAACGTTCAGGTGATTACCGCTGCGAAATTGGTGTGCGTGAATCGATTATGATAAAATAGGTTTATTTGGTGTCGGTAAGAATGAGAAGTTGATGATCTGCGGCGAGTGATTCTCACAACCTTTTTAAATTCGAGCTTGCACTACATCAACTTCATTACCTTGCACTTCAACCCGTAAGACCTATTTTTTGTGCCTTGTTAGAAAAACTGCAGGCCCACGTGCAGCTATGCACCGAATCTTCTAATATGAGCCGCCATATGTTTAATTAAATGACTCTACATATGCACCCCATCATCGTGGCCAGATTTGACAAATCAAATTTGTGCGACTCCGAATGCGAGGGAGAGGCTGGGCACGAGAAAACAAACGATGTGCAATTGCACTCAACTTTAGCCACACGCTAAATTATTCGGAAACCAATCACCAAATCCTCTCAACTGCGTCTGCAATGATGACAGATAGCCTTAAACAATGTAAGTCCACTGTGGATAGTAAATAACGCAAGTTCCAGAGCCTTGCCCGCCCAAAATAATTCCACACTAAGGATGCATAGTTGATTAACAGCTATTAAATGCGTATCATCGACACAGCCATCTCACAGGATCATACAGCCTTGTGATATGCAGTAACTTACCCTATCATAGGTGACCACGACTGTTCAATTAAACCAAGCAGGCTGTGTTTTTTGTTGCAAGGCTTCACCGTTAGTGGGAGGGATTTCCCCCGTAGGTGCATGCGGTTCATGCACCATAAACACCAACAGCGCCCTTAGATAGAAACTACAAGCCCCACACATGTAAACAAAGGTCTGACCCATCAGCAACGGCAGCGCCCTGAGGCTGACGTCTCTTACGCAACTGAGTTCGCAAGAATCTTTTTGGCCAGGGCTGACGCAGCTCATTAACAGCGCATCATTATTTTATTGTCAAATTATTTCTAATTAGTTCCCTAACGGATATGTTTTGAGCTATAGTTTCAGCAGCGACGGTGGGTTTGGCAAGGCGGTGTGAGATCAAGTACATACCCACCACTTAGAAATACAGAGTCGAGGTACAGAATGTCGTCAAAACGGTGATAATATCGGTAAGAGCGAAAAATGGAAGATCTCCGTATTATCCACTACCCTTTGAGTCCCTTACACCAACCAACACGGGTAATACCAGCGTTTGCATACATTACTTTTGAGGCTGAGTACAATTCTTGTTTCTATGTACTATCCACCAGCCCCATTTTTTTGGAGCAATCCACATCGCAACCACCACAACCACCACAACCACAATATCAACGCAAGAAATAACATGCAACCTTTTGATAGATAAAATTATCATACACAAGAGTCCGATAAAAGTGACAGCTAAATTTTAGAGTGGGTTATAGCGCAGGTCTTGTCGGGTCTCGCATCGCCATGGTAGTAGAGTGCTCGTGTTGCCGATAAACTTCTGAGAAGAAACCTTACTTGGCTCATCGCGCGGCGAAACCAACGGTTAGATCCCTGCAAGCCACTAAATCTACATGGCAACGAGCTCACCACACGAAAAAGATGACCTCACATTAGTTTCTCAATTCTCGGAACCCTCTCTCTCTCCTTACGATCTAGGTTTAGTTTGCATTGCACGTGAGTTTCTCTCTCTCTGTCACCAACAAAATGGGTTTAGTTTGCTATTAGTGTGAACTACGCAATGAAAACGGGACGGGATTGCCGTGCCAAAACCGCAGGGTACGTAAGTGTGTACTCATACAGCGCTAAGAAATCACCGTGCATTTTCAGAATTCATATTACCCAACAATCACACTACCGAGAGAGGATCGAGGACTGCACTCTGATATATAACTCCAAGTGCTATACGCCAACAAAATTTCATATCAATCGGACCAAATTTGAGGGAGTTGAAAATTTGAGTGAGAATCCATGAATCTGGCGGATTTTTGCTCACCTTCTACCCTCTGTATTGTCACCAATTCTGTATAGAATAAGCTGGGAATGCTATCAAGATATATATACAATGCTAGCTGTCTATTGGTACCAGTTTTGGCAGATTCAGAGCAGTGGTTATCTAGATAGGTAAAATTTCTATGTTCCCAAAGTGAGAGACCGTCATTCATTGAAGATAAATTTCCGAGTGGGCATTGGAGTTGCAGCGGTAGGTGGACTCGGAGGTACTGTAGTGAATACTCTTGGAAGTGCAGTGCTAAGTGAGCTTGTGGGCTTAGTAGTAAGTGAGCTTGTAGGCTCGGTGGTGAGCGGGGATTGGTGATATGGTGGTAAGTGTGCTCGGTGGTGCATTTTCTCTCTTCCCCTTGCATCTACTCGAAGCGGACTTGATAACTGAGATTGTCGGCGTACATGTTACTGCCGAAGTGAGTGCAGTTGCAGGAAATGTGATGTAGAGATCATCGACTCGATTGCCGGTGATAGTGGTGGATGATGATAGTGATGATATGGAGCAGTGACCCCTTCCAAATGTAACCATGTAACCGATCAAATCTAGTTCATTGATGGAATGGAAAGAGAGCCAGATGGTACGAGTGTAAAGAGTATCAGTTTTGTAGCCCTGCGCGATGTTAACAAGTCAATGGTGGCCTATAGTTATTTTGTAATCATCTCCGAGTTTAATTACTATGGGCTGGTGATGTTTCATGAATGAGTTCAATCTAGTACGGTCGTTGTACATGTGGGGTGACGCTCCTGAAGCTATGATCCGTGTAGCTGAAGCGGAGAGAGTATGGCTGGATAGTCAGTAGGTGCACTTGAACTTCTTTTGACATCCATCCCCTCTTGCACACCATGCTGGGAGTAGAGAGCTGCTCTGGTACATGTATCTTCTATCTCTTTGGTTAGTATCGCTCGTTCGGTGTATTCTCGTATTGCATCCATAGCTTGCTGGGCCGTGGGGGCTAGGATCCGTTGTTTGAGGATTTGAAGGTCGTTTCAAATGACGCTGGTAGGGTTGTTGAAATGTACTGATTGCTAGAAGCTTGTATTCTCAAGTACAGGTACATTCGTGATCTTATATACGGCATTCAGAGTATGCCCTGTACGCATGCATGCGCACTCAGCTGGCATCTCCAGTTGAGTCTGGAATGACCATCATCTTAGGGAGATTATGCATCAGCCCAACTGAAGCCATACGCCAGGGAGGTAGACCATATATGCAACAAGGGTGGTAAAGATATGTAACTTCATGGTATCGTCGGAGATTTGTTCGGCGGTGCCGATCAACTTTGCGATTTAGCTTGGTGAAGCAGTGAATCTTCGCAGGACTTTCGTGCGACCGAGTTTTGTTGATGCATTGTCGAGCTGGTCCCTCGTGTCTCCCACACCTCGACGGGGTAGTCCTTCGATCAGCGCGAGGAGGTCCTCAGAACATCCAATATGGATTAGTGCCATCACATCATTGGCTCAATCAGGCCAGTTGTCTTGTTGGGGGCAGAGGCTCGGCACCGGCGACAAATCGTAGGCTTTCTTAGAAATGAGAACGCGGCGAAATTTTGCTTCAAAACGGGGTAGTTATCCTTAGTCAACTTAGTAATGCTGCAGTGATCGGTCTTGAACGTTTTGTTGGACATGTTGAGAGTAGAAGGAATAGATCAGTAGCAGCGGTGTTTATGTGCTACGGTAACGACTAGGAATGGTCGGGAGCGCGGCAGTGGGCTTATATCTTTCTTTTCTTTTCTTTTCTGTTCTGGTCTATCTTCTAGTTTTTCATTTGTCAGCGGGGATGAAGGGTAGCGGGGGGGGAGCTCCGCCATCTAGCCGGCTCGCCCGGAGGCGGAGGGGGTATTAGGTCCTGTCATACTCTAGAAAGAGTGCATACAGTATGAATAAACAACAACAACAACTAGGAATGGTCGAAAGTGGTTTAGGGTTATTGAGGCTTTTTTAAGATCGTAGGTAAAATAGTAAAGATAGTAAAAGATGGTAGTGGGCGCCGGGCTCATAACCTTTCAAAAGTAATGATAGAGAGGCTTGATTGTGTGTTTATCTAGTTGAGCCTAGAGGGCGGTATATGTAAGATCTACCGTATGCGTAAGGATTCACACACACTTAGCTGCAACGGGGATGGTCCCCCTAGTGTAGTGGTATGGCTTGCCAATACTATGCTGGAATGCTACGGGTTCGAATCCCGGCGCCATCATCACCAACGCAACGACAAGCGGACTCCCTGGCACCGAGCCAGGTGACGTCGCACAACGAACCTAAGCTCACCTCATTGGCTGAGCCGACGAATAAATTAAAGGAGGGTATGGGGAAGTGGGAGGAGACGACTTGGCCTGAGTCAGAAGCGGTTGTTATGAGAGCTGGTGGCCGTATCTTAGATTGTGGATGAACAGGAAATTTCCGATGGAAAAATTGGGTGTGCTCGTATATGTCATGATCGCTCGCTGTTGGCCGGCTTCTGCGTAATGCTTAGCTGGGCACCCCTTCGGGGTGAATACAATATGATTACAAACAAACAAACTTAGCTGCAACGCATAACCTTGAGTTCTGATTCGAGCCATATCCTCATACAAACCACTGTGCTCATACAAGGCGATAAAAAACAGATCCATGCATATATGTAACATGACTTTCTGTGAATTGTGTTGAGTGATATTCCTTGACGGTACCTACGAAGGTCGTGAAAATGGGATGTGCGTTCGAGATGCTTGAATACGGAATGTTCGTTTCCATATCGTTGTTTTATGCTCGATATCTAACTTCGTTACTTACATAGTTGCTCAAAATTCTTCAAACCCTGCTTCCCCTCTCCCGAGTTCCCAAACCAGTTCTCCCAGTACTAACCATTATATCCTTCACGCCATCCTCTGCCATCTCATTACGGGTATCCCTTCTATCTCAAACATAATCAACTCCAGATCCGCATCCTCGCCACACCGCGATTCTACTCCCCAACGTAAACTCTAACGAATCATTTACATCACAGTGAACCTTCGATTCCATCTTAACAAATAGTACAACTTCCCGATTAGCTTCCCATTACACACTCAGGTTCACAGACTTACCAGTGACTGGTAGATCCCCTCATCTTGGCATTGGACTTGAGCGCAGCCTGAACCCTTTCCAATCTCATTCTCGCTGAATCCGAACACAATCTCGCCGCCAACTCTTCCTGTAGCAGCTCCCTGTACCATGGTGGCTCACATAACTCGAACCACCCCATCTGAATGTCCCCAATCTTTATGAGAAGAGGCAAAATACGGCACTTGCTGAGCCGCATCGCTTCTTCCAGCATGGTCGGTCCCTGAACCGACGAGCGTACATCCACAGGGGCGCCTGCTGCAAGGATCTTTTCTAGTGTGGAAACACGCCCACTGTTAAAAGCACGCCATATGGGAGAATTATGACCGCGTTTCTCTAAAGGGTAGATAATAACCGCGTCCGGATTTGAGGAGTCACGGACGTAGACGATCTGGTAGCTTCGTTTGTAGAGCGCAGCGTCCAGGTGATAATGAAAGAAGCGGCCACAGAGGATGAGGTGCTGGTGGCCGGATACTGAGAGGCGAGAGGCGATGTTGACAAGAACTGCCGGGGGAAGGTAGAAGTCGCCAAGCGACCGTCGGTAAAGCGTGCTGTTGAGTGCAGTGTAGAAGCGTGGATGAGTGCGGGCAAGGGCGTTTAGGTCGGCGGTGGAGATATTGTCGACAATCAGGAGGATAAGTTCGATGGGGAGTGATAACATTGTGGTGGTAGTGGGTAAATGGAAGTTGCGGCTGAAAGGGGGTGATAGTGAGATGGAAATACCACTTCGCCCCCGTTATAATTTGCCGGAGATGCATATGAGTAAACTTCGGCGTTTGCCGAAGGGTAAGTGGCTTCAACCTGCCAGAGGTGGAGAGCCCCTGTCCTACACCTATTGCTATTAAGTATCTGAGTAGGGATAGACGCAAGGGACAGAGATGGTATACTTCAAAGCTTATAGACGCAGTAGGGTGGTGGGAGGTCACGACTTGCTTTTTCCTTTGTTGGTTGAAGAAGTGGCAAGGATTTGGAGCAAAATGTATGCCATGGCCGCAAGCGGCTGAATACAGTACGATTACAAACAAACCTATCGTACAGTACTTCATTCGGAAAACGCCGACTGTGTATGCTGCAATAGCTCTGGGACAAGGTCGGCTCGGATCTCGGTCGGATCTCGGACGGGCTTGGTTTCTCCGCTGCGTAAACTCCGCCCACACCGAACTCCACCGATGCCTTCCGGTGATCTGATTGTCTTGTATACCTATCGATGACGCAGACTATCTCGCTAGAAAAGACAATCATCTTCATTTGTTCGTTGCAACATGTTATATGCAAACTTAAGACAACTTGTGAATTCCTTGAAACGTAAAGTCTCTCCTCAATGGCTTGCGTTGAATATCGATATACTTGCCCGTCCCAAAGTCGTATCATTTCACCACTAACTCGGGCTCCACCTGCCGTTGGGTGCTGCCGTATAGATCCGCCAGTCATAGGTCCCTTTAGAAGTAGTTTGTTAAGACTCTCGTCGTTGAATGCCGCCATGTATTCTGATGATGCCTCATCTTCTAAACTAGGTGAGATTCGTCATCAGCTCCCCTTTCGTCTCCTCATCCGGATATGCTCCCCACCTGACTTAGATCATAGCCTTGCCACCTCTCGAATCGGCCAGAATGGCTTATACCGCATACTCTGCTTCACACGTTTGGCAGTCAAGACTCATCGATTGTGCACCTCTCAAACTCACTACCGTTTCGGGAGTGCTGAGTACTTGACACACCACTTTTCCGTTGTCCACTCGTTCCCGCTTCCGGTGTTTTTCACCTCTCTCGACATACGTGGTCACACCAACTCGTTCCTCACGTCCGCTGCCACGCCACTACTGCCCTCTCATTCTACATCGGGGCCGCCGCTGCCATGCCGACCATAGCACCTCGAACTCCACTTCTTGTCTCCTGATTTAGCTCAATTCAATTCCAAGCCCAGCGTTCGCATATGCAGTCGCGCCGACAGAAATCTTGGTTGGAATTGTTCGGCATTTGGCAGTGCATCGATTTCTGTGGCGTGACCTTCCACCATCATGATCTTCCACCATCATCATTTTCATTGGACTTGTGCATCATTGCTTTGTGACATTTGGAGATAGGACGAGGGTGCTGGAGATTACAGAATAAAAACTAGAGAGTCAGAATGCAGAGCGAGTGCGTAGCGCCCGCACGTGTGTTCCAATCCTTTTCAATTCTTTACTTGAGGTTTGTGAACTTCTTTGTCTACCACGCAAGTGTGCTAACCAAATATTCATATTAACACCTGAGCACAGTGGAGTTCACTGTTTACATCTTATCGGTGGTAACGCCGCTAATACTCTTTGTAAATAGTATTTAAAATACGGAAGTATCTACATTTCTCTTTACTAATATTCTACTTTCTTAAGTATTCTCCTTACGATAAGATGGTACTTTATGGATAAGAATAATGTGGTGTGTTAATAACTTTGAATACTTTTGTTATCATGTGGTGTCTAGAAAGTTCCGGTTAGAACTTGTCTAGAACCTTCTCTTTAGTTCTGTGGGAATATGGATTTTTTACCGCAAATCTTTGAAGAACGCGCCTAGATTGTTCTGTTATATTCTTTACGGTTCTTATGTAGTTTTGTACAGTTCCAGAGTTTTGCTGTTCCTGTTTTGGTTATTGATCTGCGACCAAGGTCACAGACAATCACTCGTTTGTTGTAGTATATATAGATACTGTTCCTCCGGTTAGAGAACAGTTCTTTAGACATGCTCAGACATTGATACGGAATACTACAAAATATCCTCCTCAAACTATAGTCTCAGTATATGCTTGCTGTTCGAACATTTCCAAACATCGTGATACTTGCTATACTTATTCTGCGCATACTGCTTTAGAGATTCTAATAAATCTCTTTGGACTTTCGCTGTTATAATCAAATAGGTTATGAGCCCAGATGAGCGATACTGATTCAAATCCTTAATATCCTCCTCTATCTCAGAATTTGTTTGACCCACACTCTGTTCCCATCGAATATCCAGAAGTACCCGAATCAACTACACCAGTTAAACAACCTCCTTCTCCGTTTCACCCTTGTACACTGTTTACAATGGCAGCAGATGCATCCTCTTCAAAAAATCCAATGGTTTCTGTTTCAGCCTGATTTGATAAAAAGGCACCAGTTAATGTTAACCCTTATAGTATCGGAACGATTACTTGACAGGATACCAATCGGATATGGTGTGCCTCGATGACTATTATTTTAAGAGGCATTAAGGCATATAAGGTATTGGGGGATGGTGTGTCTCCAACAGATGATGCGGATCAGACAGAAACAAATACATTCGAGCATCTTAAACATACTATGTCGATCATAATCATACAGGTGGTCTCACAAGACATTTTGTAGAAAAGTGTCGAACTTGAAGATCCACACCTGATGTTGACCTGGCTCTGCATCGAATATTGTAGAGACTCGGCATTCACTCTAGTCCCCCAGATGATGAATGTAGTCTCCCTTTGTACTCAGTACTGTGGTTCTGACTTAGCAGGGTTTATATCCAAATTTGAGTCCCAGTGGCTCCAGGTTATGAAACTCTCGAAAGCTTCCTCTAATTGATACTGAAAAACCTTTGCTACGTTTCTTAATGAATGTAAGGCCAAAAAAGAGATTTGGTTGGGTTTTTTGGCTAAACACAATAAAAATGGTATTGATAATATTACAACGAAAGATAGTCTTTCGCTTGAACTTATTAAGCAATGATTGATGGACATCAATACCACTGAGAACGACGACATTTCTGCTCTCTTTGTTTCTAAGCCTTCGGGCAATAAGAAAAAGGGGAAGAAACCGGCTCAATCAGGAAACTCCAACAACTCCTCCTCCGCTTGCTTCTCGTGAAAGATTTGCACCTGGTGCAAGAAACGTAATCTCGGGATATCTGAAGAACATACCTGGAATGAATGTTTTTGTCTACGAACAATAAATAAGGAAACAAGGAAAAGAAAGAGAAGGACAAGGTGGAGGATGCATATATCACCACGGAAGCTAACGTAAGAAACAAACCCTTCTACTCTGACACGGCCTGTACCTCACACATGACCCCTTATGAACAGTGACTCCTCAACTACTCCAAGTGTTCCGGATTCGTAAAATCCAGTGCACAAATGAGCATGGAGATCATGGGCAAGGGAGAGGTGATAATGGGTTGTGTTCTGAGAAATGGATCAGTTATTACTTTGCGTGTTCTTAACGTTTTGCATGTTCCCGATTTGGCACATCCTTTGATCTCATGGACAAAGTTGTGGGAACAAGGATATTGGGAGTTTGGAGAGGGGGATTACAATTCAATTAACAAGGGAACGAAAGTTGTTTTTGAAGCTGTTTTTGACGGAAATTTGTTTAAACTTCCTGAGATATCACATTCGGTGGACATTAGTTTTGACTTTTGGCGTCAGGCTCTCGAACATCTAGCACCATCAAAAATGGACAAAGCGCTACAGTTGTACTCTGACACCAAAATACCCAAAAGACCTATGAATCAATCTTGCCACACTTGTGTTGAAAGCACAATGACTTGGGTTCCTCGATTGTCTACAGTGATAAAGAATAGAACGAAAGTTGAACTTGTTCATTTCGATTTGAGTGGACCCTTCTCGACTGTGTCATATGGTCATTCCCTTTATTACTTTAATCGAATTGATCATGCTACAAGGGTTGCATGTGTTCAATTTATGAATCAACAATCCGACACTACTAACATTATCGAAAATTTTGTTGCAGAAATGGTACTTCAAATCCACAAAACTTCTGCAGAATTTCGTACGGATAATGGAGGGGAATTGGTTACCAATGACTTGGAAGGGTTTTTTCAGTCAAAGGGAATTATACATGAGTTTTCCCTCTGTATTCACCTGAGTCAAATGGAGTGGCCGAACGTCTTAATCGTAGAATAGGAGAGCCACTCATTGCTATGCTCGAAAGTACATCAACCTATGATAAAGAATTATGGGCTGAGACTATGTTAACCTCATTATACATAAGAAATCGACAACCTCATCCGGCACCAAAGAATATAACTCCTCATGAGCCGTGTTATGGCACCAAACCATCTATCCAGTACGTCCAATCTTTCGGGAGAGAATATTATATTTCTGTATAGTATCAGAAATGCACAGATGGAAAGAAGTTATCTCCGAGGGCACAAAGGGCTATATTTACCGGATACACCAATACGAACCATCATTATTGAGTAATCCTACCTGACACTAGGAAGACCATAGTATCAGTGGATATGTTCTTCCCCCGTTTTAGAACGGAAGGGGTTACGACAACTAAATACCGTCGCATCAACCAGTTTCTTACACCTGTCCAAAGCAACACCCCGTCAACATCGGTTGAGTATACCTATACTAATAAAGGTAAAACATCGGATAGTATGTGGTGCGAATGGACGGATTAGAACCATCAACAAGCTAACGATTAACTCGATGATGGCCATCCAACTATCACTCGACTGATGCTGGCAGATTTTGACGGAGGAAAAAGGGATGGATATTGAGGTGCTCCCAATTGGGTTTACGATGCCAATAATATGGCCTATTGAGAAGCTCTAACTGAACAACAAATCGAGGAAGCAGGAATCAGAGAATCCGACAATACAATTAGAACCGTTGTTCCTTCAAATCACTTTTCACAAAGCGAACATCAACAATCGAAACAACGATCTCAACTTCCGTTGGGATTGTCCCCCCCTCCTTTCCCACGGCCTATGACGCCAACACCAATTCCATTTGGTCAGGTCGTCACTAGCGCTGGAAGATTTGTTAATCTGCCCGAATAATACGGCTTCAAAAATCATGATGTAGATGCCACTATGCTTGACGCACCTTCTTGATCTCAATTTCCGGAGTTACAACTAGAAGGACTCAAAGGAAGTCAGTGGGCAAATTTCAGTGTACTTTTGGTTGAAGAACCTAAGTCTTACCGACAGGCCAAGGCATCACTGCAATGGTCAGATTGGATGCAGGCTATGGATGATGAATTGAACTCACTACAAGAAAATGATGTTTGGGATGTTATGCCGAAACCAAATGGAAACAACATTGTGCTTAGCAGATTGGTATATAAAGCTAAAGCAAATGCTCAAGGAGAAGTTGTAAGATATAAAGCACCGACAGTGGCCGAAGGATTCTCACAAATCTTAGGCCATGAGTACGATGAAATATTCGCCCTCGGTGTTCTTTACAATTCCCTTAGGCTTTCACTACCATTATCAGCATGTAAAGGAGGGCGACCTTGACATTTGGATGTCAAAACAGCATTTGTGTATAGAATTTTGAAGGAAGAAGTATATATGGATCTACTGGAAGGCAGCCGGTGAGAAGGGATTGCGGCAAAATGAACGAGGTATATGTCTGGATTGAAGGAATTTCCGAGGAAATGGTACTACCGGTTAGTTGAATACCTAGGACCTTTTGGATTTGCTATCACTGCCTGGGATCCCAGTGTGCTTGTTCACTAATCAGGAGATCTCTTTTTGGCTATATAAGTGGACGATATTACAATTTTTGCAACTACTGGAGAGCTAAAAGAGCAAACCATTAACGTATTGAAAACTGAGTTCAAGGCTAACGACATGGGTGAGCTTAATTGGCTTGTAGGAATCCAAATAACCTTTACCTACGATGGAATCGCTCTTTCCCAAATGACAGTCACTAATAAGATTTTGAACCGTTTTTCTAGGTATGATTGCAAGCCTACTTTGACACCTACCGACTCAATCCATAAATCGATGGCTATTAATGATGAATATGAGCGTAACGATACAATGGCATCGCAATAAATAATCGGATGTTTAATGTATTTAGTTACTGGAACAAGACCTCATCTAGCGTATACAATTACTCACCTCTCTCAATTCAATCGATCTCCCTCCGCGAAGCACCTCACTGCGGTAAAACAAGCTTTTCGATAACACCAAGGAACAAAGAACCGAAACCTTTTCAATGCTTGGAATGATCAACTCAAGTTGACTGCGTATACAGATTCATCTTACGGCAATTGCCTCAATACCAGAAGGAGTTTTTCTGATTATATTCTTCAACATGGAAACGCGACTGTGTTCTGGGGATGTCGGAAACAGCAGCCTGTTGCTACCTCCACCTGTGCGGCTAAGTATATGGCACTTGCTATGACGACAAAACATCATCTCTGGCTGAAGCGTGGTGTTGAGGAGTTATTGACAAAAGATATTCCAATGGCTCTCATTTGTGACCAGGATGCTGCGATAGATGTGGCATATAATCCCAAGCTTAACGACCAATCAAGGCATATTGATGTATCATGTGGCATATCACTTTGCTCGAAAGCAAATCGAACAAGGAAATGTGTCCATTATGCACATACCCTCGGAACAAAATTTGGCAAATATAGGTACAAAGGGAATGACGAGATATATTAACAACCACTAATGCTCAAAGATATTTGGATCAAAGTGAGAAGGGGTATTGAAAATACAGAAGTATATACATTTCTCTGTATCAATATTGTACTTTCTTAAGTATTCTACTTACGATATGATGGTACTTTATGGATAAGAATGATGTGGTGTGTTAATAACTTTTAATACTTTTGTTATCTTTTGGTGTCTAGAAAGTTCCGGTTAGAACTTGTCTAGAACCTTCTCTTTAGTTCAGTTGGAATATGGATTTATTACATCAGCATAATGTATTTTAGTCACCGGAAGTATCTGGGAGTGTCTGAGAAGATGTGAAGAGTAAACTTAGATGTGTCAATTTCAGGAGAGTGTCAGACCCTAGGAGGGGATTCCGGCAAGCATTCAGAGTAACAGGGATCTCTGACAACCGGTACAGGAGTACCATGGGAGTGTTTGTGATAAGTTTGAGAACACCTCGGAGCGCCAGAGAGAACTGCAGGTGCACCTGGGAGCACCTGGGAGCAGGGGCGACAAGCCTGGGAGCGCCGACAACAAGTCTGGGAGCGCCGACAACAACCCTGGGTGCATCTGGGAGCGCTAGCGACACGTCTGGGAGCACATCGAATCACTGCAAAGCAGTCTGGAAAAAATGACATCTTCTTTGGGAATGTTCCAGGTGCACCTGGGAATCATAGCTACTACTTATCGTTCAACGATTTTTAAAACTCATGTATTCAGTTTGTATTCTCATCTATTTATCTATACAGCTACCCATCTACACACACTATATCTGGACTGGCTGCAGGCGGTGCTTGAGAGCAATTTGAGGTGCGCCTGAAAATGACGATCGCGTGAAGACAGAGATACACGCCGATGCCATAATCGAGGACACTTCGTGATACACTCTGAGATCGTCGTCGAGAGAGTTTGGAGATGCACTTGGAGGCCACGATCGAGGGAGTTCGGAGATCCACTTGGAGGCCGTGATCGACCGAGTTTGGATATGCACCTGGAGGCTCAGATCAAGTGAAGTTATAGATGCACTGTCAGATTGTGATCAAGTGAGTTTGGAGATGCACTTGGAGGCCATGATCGTGCGAACTTGGAGGCCACAATTGAGCAACTTCGGAGATGCACTTGGAGGCGGTAATCGAGCAAGTTTGGAGATACACTTGGATGCCGTGATCAAGCGACTTCGGAGATGCACTTGCAGGCTATGATCGAGCGAGATTGGAGGAGTACTTGGAGGCAGTCGAAGAGAGGTGCGCTGGGTGGTGAGACTTTATTCATCTGTTAGTTAACTCACAACCGTGGGAATGTGACGACGTGACGTTACATTTGAAGCTCTTATGGAGACCTGGGTGGTGGAGGTCGATCTGTAGGGAAGCTCGCCAGAAGCTGAGACTCTCTTCATTGGTGAGTTGACTCACAACCGTGGGAATGTGACGAGGTAACTTTACCTTTGAAGCTCTGTCGGAGAGCTGGCTGGTGGCGGTCAATCGTGAAGGGAGGCACGCTGGAAGCTAAAGCTATATTCAGGGGTCAAATAGTAATCATGAGAATGAAGGAAAGACACACAATCTTGGGTGGATGCTGTACATGGTGTATGCAGTACTCAGTGTATCCTGTACTCGGTGTATGCTGTACTTGGTGTCGACTCACAATCATGGCATGGAGAGATTAAGAGGGATGACTTAACCTTGTGTTCTGCGAGGATTGTAGAGTTGAGGATGAGAACGAGAGAGATGGGAGATGAAGATGAGCACGATTTGGAGGATACGAGCGGATATGAGAAATCAGGGGTACAACATGCCTCATTGGGTTTGGAAAAACTCGTAGTGGTTTTGTTACATGCCGGATCGGGACTCGTACCTGTCGTATTGGGGATGGTCAATTGACTCGCACACAAAATTCTCTTAAGTCCCAGTTTCTCATGATGATTTGCCTCATATCCTCTCATATCGTGTCCTAAACTCTACCATCACCTAAGAACACGAAGTTAAGTCATAACTCTCTATCTCTCCATGCCGTGATCATGAGTGAACACTGAGTACAGCATAGACCGAGTATAGCATACACCGAGTATGGTATACACCGAGTACAGCATACACTGAGTTCTGCATACACCGCGTACTGCATAATCCCATGATCGACTGTCTCCTGCTCCCAGCCAGTCTCTCATCTCTCGGCAGACCATGTTGTACTCAATTCACTACATTCCCGCAATTAGAAGTCAACAAATGAATAGGGTCTCAGCTCCTGTCACGCCTCCCACCCAAACTACCGCCTTCGAGTACTCCTCCAATCTTGCTCGATCATAGCCTGCAAGTGCATCTCCAAACTTGCTAGATCATGGCCTACAAGTGTATCTCCAAACTCGCTCGATGAGGGCCTCCAAGTGCATCGCCAAACTCGCTAGTTTGCGGCCTTCAAGTTCGCACTATCATGGCCTCGAAGTGCATATCACCAAATTCGCCCAATCAGATCGTCAAAGTGCATCTCCAAACTCGCTTGATTGTGGCTTGCAAGTTCGCACGGTCATGGCCTCCAAGTGCATCTCCAAACTCGCTCGATCACGATCTCGGAGTGGATCTCTAAGTTCACTCAATCACGGCCTCCAACTGTATATCTCCAAACTCGCTAGATCATGGCCTCCAAGTGCATCTCTGAGTTGACTTGTCCTCAGTCTCCAAGTGCATCGCGAAACTTGCTCGATCTCTGCATCCAAGTCCATCTCTGACTTCACTCGATCTCGGTCTCAAAGTGCATCTCTGAGTCCACTCGATCCCAGTAGGCCAAGAGCATCTCCAAACTCCCTTGATCACAGCGTCCCAGTACATCTTCAAGGATCGACGGTGGGTGTGAGGGGATGCAGGGAAAACGGAGGTCGACTGAGCGACGGGGAGTATATACTCGCCAGGCCCCTGAGTAGATAGACATCATCTCATTTCCATGATATCTTATCATACAACGAAAATACACTCTTTATCTTTCCCAACTTTAGTTCTCACTCGCTCTGTCAGGGATTTCGTGGATCCACGCATTTGCGCGGATCCTCAACGCCGGGTAGTATCATATTTTCCCATCCGATTCCTAGGTTGCACGAGCCAAGAACCGCTCTTTCTCATGAATTGGATTTGGATGTCGCGAGAGGTGCGGCAGAGAGCTGATGGTGTGCTTCCTTCCTTCTGCATCTCTAAGTTCTCTCAATGGGCGTGTCCAGGTGCTCCTCCGATTATGCTCGACTACCATCTGCAGCCTGATTTACCCTATATATATATACAGAGAGACTTCAATACTGCATGCCCCCGTATGATGTAGCGAATCTTGTGACTGTAACAAAGATGATGATAAGACGAAATGCCTTGTGGTTATGAAAGAACCACTGCTGTGAGAATACGGCATCAAGTCTCCGGCAGAGCTGCGTACCAGTTTCGGCTAATCCCGAAGTCTCCTGCAGAGCTGCGCGGAGGTCTCACCTTCTCTCGAAGTCTCCTGCAGATCTGCGCAGAGGTCTCAGGAGCTCCAAAATCTGACTATTCTATAAGTCAAACCTCATAGTATCCTGAATGCACCTCCCTAAATGCAGGTGCATTCAGGAGCACCTGAGACTGCTCCTGGAGAGTCTGAGAGCACTTTGCTCAGCTCCAGAGGGGTGTGGGAGCATGTAGAAGTACATAGAAGCACTGGTGACGTTGTTCGGAGAGTCTGAGAGGATTGCGCGTGGCTTCTGGACCGATTTACATTTTGCCGATGTAGCGCTTACCTTTAAAGAACACGCCTAGATTGTGCTGTTATTGTAAGGGCACATACGCCTGCATTCAGCCTCGTAGGCACACGTATGGTAATTATAGGATACGGTTGCAAACATGCATGCGAGTAATAGCAGATGTAGATGAATTGGAAACAATATCGCTAGGAATCTAAGGCTCGTGGTGAGCCGACTATATAGAATGGCCATTACCTGGCGCCGGGTCACATGCCACCATTCCATTATCCCCCTCTTTAGGCGCAGACCTCCTGGGCTGCATAAACCGTATAAGAGATAAGGAAAGGAAAGGGAAGAAGGCATTATACATTCATGCCGCGTACGTACTTTTACGAAATCATAAGTCCCGCTCCTCATCGGTGCCACTCAGGGCGACATTTCGGTGGATCCGGCGTATGGGGAAACTCAACCTCCAGTGGCAGGTAGTAAAAACCCGTGCCGATGCCATTTGTACCGGACTATGATTCAATAAGAGACGAGAAGGACAGGACAACAAGGAATGAAACAATCATCCTACGTACGCAATTGTACGAACCTACTAGTCCCACAATCAATCGCTACAGCTCAATGGCGACCTTTCGGCGGATCCGGCTCATGGTGAAAGTCCACCTCCATTGGCAGGTGGTTACAACCCATGCCGACGCCATTTGTACCGGGCCAAGATCTCAAGAAGACAAGGGAATTAAAGGAACAAGAATAGTCCAAAGTGATCCTGTCTGCATATCTCGACTTCCGAACCCATCGTCTGCCGCCCATCTAAACTTGTAGCTTATATATCCCGGCGTAGGTCGTTATTGCAGTTGTCAGGGTGATAGAGAGCTTCCGCATGTGACTCAGGATTGATGGGAACTTCCGCTTCGCGCCTCGTATGTAGCCTTTTGAGATCATCGATCATATACCTTAATTGCATCGTGTGAAGTCAAATCGCATTCATAGACATCTAACACATAAGCTTTTCTAAAATGGTTATACTTACCAAGTTCAAGCGCGCCAGAGCTGTGTGGGCTCAGTGCAGTGCTTCTGCAGACTCTGTACAGTATATCTTGCAGCCCGTAGCCATCAGTACTTGGCATTGACTTGTAGATTTGGCATTGACTTGTAGATTTGGCATTGATTCGTAGATCAATCTTAATTTGGTAATCATCTTTTGAAGTCCATGGCAGTGACCATCCGGTCGCCTTCATGGGTACGCTCTCGATAGGCGACTGCATGGGTATGCTCCCGACAGGTGGCTTCAGTTGAGTTTGGTCGAGTTCTCGGTACACTTCTCCGTCGACTACTCTGTCCGTGTCTCGGTAGACTGCCTCTACGTGGGCTCTTGACTTGTCGGTAGGACTTGACTGGCTGACATGGCTATCTCTGTCTTGAAAAATTTGTTTCTCCGTCGTTGACTTCGCCATCATATTGATTGTTGATTGCCATTGTGGCTCAGTAGCAGAGTAACTTGGTTCACCAAATTGGAATTGGGATTCAATGGTGATTCGGGATTGTAATTGAAATGTCTCTGTGATTCGACATGTAATTCGGTACGGCTTTCGCTTCGGAATGTTGAGTCTTGGGAGAGACGATTGTTGGAATTGGCCAGGGTACTATAAGGCAAAGTTGATAATCACATGGATCTTGTCTTGCCTTTGGACAACGATACAAGCTTCTGATCCTGGCATCATATATAATTATCATATAGCACTCGCTGTGACCACTCGTGGGTGGCAGAATTGAGGCCAATTGCATCGGGTGTGGGTGGCATCTCGTTGATCCATATCTAACCCATTAACATCTCGGTAGGTCATACTCACCATGTCAAAACAGCGCTTCTGCTCTGGGAAGCCTCTTTGTGCATTGCATTTGCAGATCTCGCTATCTCATGATTCGGCATTCAGTAGGGTCTCGGTTGACCGCTTCTCGGAGAAAGTCATTTGTGTGATAGCTGTGGTGTGTTTTTAGTCGACTTCTCTGTGGCCATCTCGGTAGGCAACTTCGGTAGATTATCCATTTGCTTCTCGGTAGTCATTTGGTAGGCCTCTGGGAATGTAGTTTGGCATTCAGTTTGGCATGCCGTTCAGCGATAGTTTCTTGATGTTTCGGTACGCCATTTGTGAAGCGTTTCGGTCAGTTGCTTGGTACGGTACCGCTCCCGGTAAGCCTCTCGACCTCCATGTGAAGTCGTTCAGCTCTGCTATCCGTCGCAGTGAGATTCCGGTGATCATCTCTGGGTCGTTATCGTGGCTATCTCTCCTAATGCCATGCGGTAGGTTTTTCAGTAAGTTCAGTGGTCATATTCGATCTCGTTCGGAACCAATGCGGTAGCCACATCACACTCATTCGGTATCTTGTTTGTAGCTGCTTCGGTAGCCAAGTTACAGTCAGTTGAAACCTTGTTCGGAACTGCTTTGGTCTCCATATTTGCACTCGCTCGGCATGGATCAGGCTGGTTTGGCATATCATCTTTTCTCTGGTGCATTAGCAGGTATATCGGACGTCCGTCATATGCTAGGGGAGCTTATTGTCTCCGATTGCGGGGTGCGCTTTCTGGCTCTCCTCCGGGTGTGCTTGTTGATTCATCTGTAGATGTGCGTGCTATCACTTGACTCGGTGCACTTATCATGGTTGTTTATCGTCGATGTCTGAGTACACTAGTCGATTCATCCCTAGGTGCACTGGTCACTGCTAGCCTTCTCAATTGATGAATGAATCTCACGGTGCTTCATTCTTGCAATTCCGGTATAGTAAATGTTTGTGATAGTGGTTGTATGAGATTCCGGTATGATCATCCCCCTCCGATGAAAGTCGTTGCTCCGCCGGCGACTAGTCTCATACGTCTTTGTAGAGAATATCGATTGGAAGGTTTGCTTCAGAAGCCGATATGGAGTTGTCAATTGCCACTGTAGTGGTGAAGTTCAAGATCACCGAATTGGGATCTCATTCAGGATAGTATTCTTGGTAATGTAACTTCATAACCAATTCGACATTGTATTTGGCAATGTAATCTTTGCAATATGGTTGCTTGATTTGATCTCTTGGATGATGGTCGGGAATGTACTCAGTACGGCAAGACCGCCGGTACGTATAGCGGCCTATTGGCTTTCAATTGCTAGTCTTGTAGTTTGTTGTAGAAAGTGAATATCTTGGAAGGGGTGGAAATTCACATAACCTCATATATCGCAATAGTCAAAAGATTGATTGTCATCCATCTCTGAGCATCTCCGGAAAAGGGATATCGGTGCTTATAGGTCACATTCCCATCGTCTCAACAATAGCTCTTTCCCTTGATAATTTAGCCTTCCGCCTGACCGTTGTCTCTCGTATTTGGAACATTATCTCTCACCGGGGCTTCCAATTGTAGTTTGTAAGTATATGGCCCCTCTATGTGTGCTTCACAGCTGTGAATTGTCATATATCTGTGGGGATGATCTCCCAACTGCAGACCCACACGGATTTGTACGGCTCTGAATCTACTCCATTCAAGTTGGCCAAATGGATGAAAGAAAGGTGTGAAGCGGTGGAAGGGAACACCCAGGAGCCCGGATCAGAACTGTTCGCCACAATAGGGCGTTCGCCGCGTCGTCCAAGTATCCCTCTCATTACCCGGCGAGCCAGTAGCAGTCATTCAGCATTCCCCTGCGGATGCCCTTCCGCTGCAACTACCGCCGCTGCTCCCTGTTTGCGCGTTCAGAATTGGCCGGGGCTTCTCCCACTTAATTTTCTGAGGTGACGCCTTCAGACGTTGTTGATGCTCCCAGCAGGCCTGTGCCCTCGTCAGATCTTCTGGCGAGGGCTGCGACAACCTCACTACTAGCACGTGGAATGCAGTGGCCCCCAAAATATGAATATATGCAGCTGGGGGCGGTTCACATGCACCGTCTTCCACACTTCCATCTCCCTGGGGTAGCGAAGTTATAGTTTGCACATTTCGGGGATTCCCAACCAGCGTCCGCAAACCCAACATCTGGCCTTTAGACCAGTCTATTTCATGATTCCTAGATTGGAACCTAGGAAGGACAAGTACAAGATCATAAGCCATCATAGGCACAATGAGGACATCCAGTTCGTCAACTGGCACCTGACATTTAATATTCAGACACGAGATTGTTGTTTTGCAACTGTCATACGCCGACATCATACCCGGCTGTCAAGACCGAAAGTAGTGATGGATGCCGGTTCTGATGGCAATCAAAGTCGTTGAAGCAGTCTGGGCGCCATGAAGAGGCTTGTAGCACGAGATTGTTGTTTTCCGACTATCTCATGCCGACATCATTACCCAGCTATCATGGCCAACACAGGTGATGTGTGTCAGGTCTGATGGAAGTGCAAGTCGCCGAAGCAGTCTGCGCGCCATGATGGGGCTGGTAGCGCCGCAATCGATCAGAGCTCGAATGCATTGCCTCTCTCTGTGTATGTCTCAAACATACAGTTAATGAACTGTTGGAATACAGTGGGGTAGGTGGACTTCGATTGTCCATAACAATGGTGCTCTGACAAGTCATCATAGTTATCGTAGGAGGATGGCAGAATTGTATAGTTCTCGATCGTAAGTGCACTTCCGCTGTGCACTGATTTACCCTGGTAATTTTGTTCCCGGGGAGTGACTGCTTACATTACAATTATCAGATCGTTTCAATCAAGGGATGGCTTCTCATCGTAAATGTGCTTCCGGCGTGGACTGATCCTCCTCTGTGCATGAGTTCTGTTTATAGTAGTGTCTATCTCCGCAGGTGTGGTTCACTCCAGTAGTGTATCCATCTCCAAGCAATAATGCATCTCCACTGTAGTTTTGTTCCAGGCGAGGGAGTGCTTTCATCATGGGGTAAGTCTCAGTAAGTGCACTTCTCTCCCGCAGATGTTTGTGGTGGTAAGAGTGCTTCTTTCATAGGCTGATCCTCCTCCATAGGTGTAAGTGGCCGTAGAATGCTTTAGCCAGTGGGCTTCTTCGAGGTTGCTAGAGGTGTAGGTGTACATGTAAATTGAGATTGGTGCACATTGATTGTAAGTTCTCTAACTGAGGATTGCACTCAATTGACTCGTAGGAATGGCGTTAGAACTGCAGTATATCTATCGTATTCAATTTCTCTCACTGCCAGGGTCAAATAGTCTTGTTCTGTACAAATGGAAATTATCGTCTTTGCCGCTGGTGACAGGTCTTCTGCGCCAATTGGTCTCTGAACTGGTCTCCGGTGTCGTGAAGTGGCTCAATTGAATGATGATCTAATCAATGTTCTGTGCTCGCCGTAGTTATGCATCAATATCTCGTTTCGAAGGTGGTAATGTCCATTGTTGACTACGTCCGCACAACGTGGAGAAGCTATTCTGAGCATTCTGAGCATGTTGAAGGGTTTTCGAAAGTCAAGTTTGGGTTGAGTCAATTTTGTCGGGTCCAGTTATACGAATGATACTCAATAATACTGCATCCACAATCTGACAAGGTTTCCAAAATTGGTATAGTGTTCCAAAATAGGTATAGACTAGTTGGATACATTTCCTAATTGATTAAAGTCAGCTACGTTTATGTTTGACAAATGTAATGAACATGGAATACTTTGATAAGTCATAACATGAATCTTGACATTACTATTTCGGAATGACAAATCAAAAACAAACTAACTCAAATAAAAAATATTATTAATGATATTCAGGTATTTGTTGATTATAACTGGAGGTAATCCAAATATGGTTAGTTTCATTATGATTTGTCAAGAAGATATATAAACCAAAAGTTTCATACTATCACTAAGCAAGCAATAGTATGTCTATTGCATATTTCATTTTTAAAAATAGACTAACTTTCGACTATGAAACAATGTAACAGACTAAGCTTTACCCTTGTGGGATTACTATGCCTAGTTTGGAAATCCCGCAAAGATATGAAAACAATTTTCAGGAGTATATTCGCAGCCAGAGTATACTGCATAATTGAGACAGGGTGAACTTGAATTTCAAATTGCTCAGAATACAGAGAATGCCATTTAATTTTCTGCTGATGTGTATGATATAGCGTGTCGGTAATGGAGTGAACTCGCGAAAACCCGTGAGCAAAACGTATCCGTTTACCGACAAAGGGATAATAGTTTATGGGCACATACGCCTGCATTCGGCCTCATAGGCACACGTCTGGTCATTATAGAATACAGTTGCAAATGTGGATCGGAGTGATAGTAGATGTAGATGTATTTGTAAGGTTATTGCTAGAGATCTAAGGCTCGTGGTGAGCAGATTATATGGAATGGCCGTTACCGGGCCCCGGGTCACGTGCCGCCATTACAGTTATATTTTTTACTGTTCTTATGTAATTTTGTACAGTTGTAGAACTTTTCTTATCCTGTCTTGGTTATTGATCCGCAACGAAAGTCACAGACAACCAGTCGCTTGATCTTGTAGATATAGATACTGTTTCTCCGGTTAGAGAACAGTTCTTTAGAGTTGCTTAGACATCGATACGGAATACTATAATATATCTTCCTCCAGCTATCGTCTCCGATTATTCTTGCCTTTCGAATACTTCTAAACATTGTTATGCTTGCTATCCTTATTCTTCGCATACTTCTTTTGAGATTCCATTGAACCTGTTTGGACTTTCACTGTTATAATCGAATATATAGAACACTTTATAATGAGACAAAAACTTATGGACCCAATCGGGAATGCAAATTTTGGATTTGGGCACAGATTCACACTCACAGGTGCTAAGCCGTAAGCATCTACACAGTATGGGCTTGTGGCTACCAGTTCAAAAGTTCTCATCCCAGTTATGACAACTTTGCCGGACTAGACTACCATGGTCACTCTGCAGGCGACGAAAGAATGAACTTTTACAGTAGGTCTTTGAAAAAACAGCATCATTTTCCTCTTGATTTCACCATAGCCCAACCAACCATTCAGACATATTAGATACTCAATATACTTTCGTCGATACCCTCAGACAGAACTGCCCTGCTTCCTGTTCACTCCAATTCTGGACTGCCTTTCAGAGTTTTGCTCTACGTTCCTCTTCCCGACACTTTTTAGCCTCACGATCATACCCCTTTTGTTGATCAACCGCTGCATTCTTCAGCGCGAATGCCGCAATGCAGCCCAGCCAGCCGCACTTGAAATTTTTTCTGGGATGCGGTTGTGGCAGTGGCAGTGGTGGTTACTTATGGTGGAGTTGTCACTCGTGGTGAGGTCGCTTGCGCTGAATTCAGTAAATTGATCTCAGGAGGGGAGGGTCATGTGGCTGTCCATCAACCTTTCGATTACTGATTTTGCGAGGAAGTCTAAGGTTGTCGATCGTGAGATTTGATCTGATAACAATTGGTGGACTATCATCAGGTGACATTTGGCTAGCCTTCTGCGCAAATTGGGTCCTGTGTTGCTGAGCACGTAGTCGTTGGCCACCTAACATTGGACCCGTTCACCCGATATCGCGGCGAGGACATGCATCCTCTCCTGCTGATGACTTCTGCAGTATCATACTCAAGCTGATGAATTTGCCTGGCTTGACAACCGGTGTCCAGTTGTCCTCGGTAATAACTGCGCCATTGGAATGTTCATGGCACTCTTGGCGAAGGACCATTGCGTGCCCTGGTTGACCTCTGCAAGGTACAGTGGCGGCTTCGCCGCCCTTTGCAGGCGCCCACATTGATCTCTAGCCTAGCCAGCCCAGAGTTGCCATTTCTAGCAGCTTCTATGATTCCAGATGTATATGGCTCTAACCCACTCCTGGATTTCAAAATTTGTTAGATCATCTCTTGGGCAGCGTGCAGTGAGCATATTTCTCCAAGTCTGGGTGAGTCTCTATTAGTTCTGTGGCCAGAGAAACCATATTGGGAACCGGGAAGATGCCTTCTGGTTTGTAACCTCAATCAATTCAAGTTTGTTTAAGTCCATGAGTTTTGATCTGATCACAGAGTGTTCTACACATGAACTATGCATAAACGTGTCCTCTGTCACTTCCTGGTCTCCAATTTCCAGTCACTATGCACAAGTATTGGTTATTTGGACTGTGCACACCCCAGCAAAAATAAGGCATTGACAATTTCCAATGACGCTACATCTGGCACAATGTCTCTATCTACCTGGCCGGAGATGACTCTCACAGTGATGGGGGCAATCATGATTCGCTTGAGCTTGTGAGACTCATTTGTAGTGATAAGCCTGTTTACAGGCCAACAGTGGTAACCAGGCTGCAATATTGTTGCTCCTGCAACTGACTACTAATCCCTGAACAACGACCCATGCAGCAGCAGAACATGTATGACATCTGGGCAACTATAACGATCTATTATGCGAGTAATCAAGAACGACAGAGAAATCACACCAGCTGAATTGCCTTATATAGTATAACCGAACCTATCACTCTCAACCATTGATCGGTATCTGAGGCTGAACAGCTATTGAAGATTGCTAGCCAAGGCATAACCAACGCTTGCGGACAGACACATATTCCTAAGGTATCAATGGGGACATCAATACAAGGATTGGATACATAAGGAGTGGGAAGCTGTTAATTGAAGTAATCAATGCTACTTGAAGAAGAGTGATTCCGGATGGCAACTGTTGGTATATCAACAAGCACCTGAAATCCAGTTCAATTACAGTATTGGACCTAAACAACAGGGCAAAGGGGTTTCCTTAAAGGTTCATGGTTGTTTTTTGGGTAGTTAGTGTTAATAACGGTTTCAACCCGCTAGTACGGTTCCGGGTTAGGGTTGGAACCGGAACCGAACCGTTGCAACGGTTCTTACCACACGAAAACCCGGCCCATCGCAATTGGGCCGGTTTTACCACCAAAAACCCGGCATTTCAATCTCACAACTTTGGCTCCTATTAAGAATCTGAGTTCTGATCGTATCATGACATGATCAATACGTAGATTGTAAAGAATTAACCACTCTTTCACCTCCCGCTTTCAGAGTTGCGATCTGACCAATATTCGTTTAGCCGCAATCAAAAACCCGCCAATTTCGCCTAAAATTGTGCATTTTTTCAAAGCCAATCAACGACTATTGGTCGGATCGCCTACCTGAAGCCGGGAGGTGAAAGAGCGGTTAATTCTGTACAATGTATGTATTGATCATGTCACGATACGATCACAACTCATATACTTAATCGAAGCCAAAGATGCAGGAACCGTAATATGGAACCGCGGTCCGGGTACAACCCGGCCAAAAATCAGAGGGTTTATGTCCGGTCCGGGTAACAAACCCGCCGAGACAAAGAGGTTTGGGTTTTTGGCCGGGTTGGGAACCGCACCGAACCAGACAGCCGGTCCAAAACTGGACCACTCTCGGGTTACCCGGACCCGTTGCTAACACTATTAGGGAGTGAGCATGGAACCTTCTGCCCTCTTATTGTCAAATTCATCAACGAGGGTGTCTATATCTTGCTTCCTGAGTACATCCTTTGTTCAGTTCTTAATTGTATTCATGATACCCCAGGGCATCCAATGTTCCAACAGCCCAATGCCTGAGTACACCAGGCAGCTGAGGTTATTAAATTTTTCGCCATATATAATATATAGGTGGCAGACTGGCTGCCCAGTTCCCCAGACACCAACCCTATTGAGTACGTCTTGGTACAGTTCAAGTGCAACCATCATAGGAAATACCCAGATAGTGGAAACACAAAACAAGGCCCAGATTAAGTGAAACCACTACAGGCTGAAGTACTGCCCAGGATCTGGAAAAAGATACATGAGGTATACTTTGAAAAGGAATTGCAAAGCATACCTGACAGAGTATTACGCCTTTGGTGTCACAGATATATTTCCGGGATCATACCAAACCACTCGATGATCCATATATAGCTCCTCAATCCAGTATCATAAAGTATCACTCAGATATCTCTATACCATCAACGTTCCGGATTTGTTCACCTATTAGTTATATCTCCATCATCGGACCTTTGAATGAATAGATACATGACAACAGTGGAGCCAAGAGAAAATAAGATGCGGATCATCTTTGAATCAGTACTGGTCTTAACTTCTCCATCCTCGATTGTCACATCATATCCACCCAAAAAGCACATTCCTGGTCGCCAACCAATCTCAGATTCACTCGAGATCCAGTGGTTGATTCCAAGGCCGATGGGGTGTCGTCAATAACAGGCCACCATGGCATCTCGAGAAATGCAGTGTCGTATCAGAGATCGGTGATTAACAAATAATAGATAAATTAGAGTCCTGGCGATTGAATGAACATACCCGAAGTGACCCTTACTTCAACCACCCCTTTCTGTTCCGGGCGTATAATATGTTGGATTCATATGGTCTGAGTTGCACAGATACTCTCCGTTTAATATATTGCATACGAGCTCATGTACAGAATACTGAATATTAGGCTCGAATAAAGCATGGCTCAATTCAGCGTTTTGTCGTTTGCAGCGATCATTAAACCATTATGTGCCCAGTTGGTATATGATAGGGCACTCTGATTGGCTGAAGGTAACAGGAACCGATTTATCGATAATTGGCTTAAGATAAGCTTCTATCCATTCAACGTATCGCCAAACTCGATTATATCGCAATACATGCAAATTACCTTGATGATGTAGTGAATACTCCTGTGTGTTAGAACTTGTCTGACAATAGTAGAAGTCAAGGATGATAAGGCAGTAACGCATGTAAACTCCACAGTAGGCTTTGGCTGTCCTAGAATTGTTAAGTATATGAATCGTCTGATATGAAATCAGCGGTACCGACAAGGAGGAAGGATATCCATATCATACAATCTATATTAACATGTATCTCCTGATACGCATTGACCTTCTCAACCTGGATCTTAAGCTATGACTTTATTCCCGTCTATAATTTGTTAGTTCGGCAAGGAAGTAAATGAGGATACTTACCCCTCAATGTCCAGAGTTGGACATTCTTATTTCAGTTCTACACCATGGATATAAATATCACCTCTTTATACTTGGACATTGTGAGTATCTTCATCAAGGCAAGTAATTAATTGGGAAGTCAGCAAGGTGATGCATTGCTGTCTGAGGGAAGTCGGAGAATCAGCCCAATAGCATTGTTGTTCAGAGGATATGTAACATCGTGTATGCCAATGCTGGGCTACGTAGGATTACCTACAGTAATTGAGTGGATATGGTTGTAAAAATAGATTCGAGTGATTGTACGTGTAGATAAATGGGTATATTCATTGCTAGAGATCCAAGGATCATGGCGAGCCGACTATATGGAATGGAGGTTGCCCAGCCCTGGACATGTTACGTGCAGCAGTGCTGTTACAATATCCCCCTCTTTGGGTACAGACCTTCTGGGCCCCATAATCTTGAACAAGAGTACGAAAGGAATATAATGAGAAGGAAGCAATGAAACAACCTTTTCACTTACGCAATCCAAAGAACAGATAATTCCCACACCCGATCAGTACTGCCCGGGTTTACCTTTCAGCAGATCCGGCGCACAGTGAAACTCCACCTCCACCTCGCTGCCTTCAAATGTGGTTACAACCAGTGCCAACATCAATTCAACTGCGCCGAGATCGAAAGAAGAGACAATGCGAAGGTAGAAAGAAGACACATCCAAGTAATTCTGTCTCCATATCTCGACTTACAAACGCACGCTTCAACAAACAACCATTATTGCTATAGTACCTATCTTGGCATAGGTGATTGCCGGTATTGGTTTGTAGAGCTCCCGCCAATTACTCAGCATCAATGGGAGGTTCTGCTGCCAGCATCGCTTGTAGCCATCCCTGATCATGAATTGTATATATCAATTGCGTGTAGTCTTGTTTGTAGACACCTACCATGGATTTATGTCTAGAATGGTTATAGTTTCAAAGTTCAAGTATGGCGGCACTCTCTCCTGTCTTCGTGCAATGCTTCCGAACGCTCTGTAGCATATATCTTGTAGCCAATAGTGATCAGTACTTGGCATTGACTTCTACGTTTCTGTTGTTTGGGGAATCATTATTGGAAGTTCGCTTCAGTGACTGCACGGTTCACTTCATGGTTGTGCTCCTGATAGGCCAATCAAGGAGTGTTGGTCGATTCAGTAGATTTACACGTCGACTCACCGCATGTGTCGGTCAGTGTCAGCAATGGTTTTGCACAGTCACCTCGTGTCTGGGTCCGGGTTCAAACCGAACTGTTGCCAAATTGGCAGTTAGGGTTGTCAATACACCCGAACCTTCAACTTGGGTACAGTTCAATGGCCATTTCCCAACCCATCTGACTTGGGCGGGTTGTCAGCGGGTCCATCCACAGATCCAGATAAAGCTTTGGTCTTTGCAGTTTGATAATAGTGTCTTTTCAAAATCGCGTATTCAAAGGCTGTTAGTATGTGTTTGCATGTTTTGAAGCGTGCCATATTGAATATGTTGGAATCCTGGATTTTCTGTGGATATATCATATTTCTTGCCTATCAAGGCTGTCAATAGTTCTGCTTTGTGCTCCAATATGTGTGCTATGCCTTGATATCCAAATATGCAAGGCCAAAGATTGTTTTTGCTCTGTTGACACTCATTTTCAGAATGCGACAGAGAGCATGTCGCTATTGTTGTTGCCAATGAACGGTGCTAGTATCGCATCAATGGATGTCTGTAACCAATCGAAAGTTTGATTACAGAGAATGTAACATTAGGAATTGTTCACGCTGCGTTGACGCTCATTTTCAGACTTGGGCACTGACCATGTTACAGTCCCTTGTGCATACAAATGCTGCCCACATGTACGTTAGGCCTAACAGGGATCAAATCGCTATTCAATTACCGTATGTGAAACACCAAGAATCGTTGACGCTCCGGTAAGGCTCATCTTCAGGATTCGGCAGGTAGCATCTTGCTGTTGTGTCCTCGAGTAACTGCTGCCAATATCGCATCGAAGGATGTCTGCAACTAATCACAACCTAGATTACCATACATCCAATGCCACTAATCATTCACACTATGTTGACACTCATTTTCAGGATGCTACTGGGAGCGTGTTGCGGTTGTATTTACAAATGAAAGCCTGCGAATATCTCCTTACAGGATGTGTGCAACCAATCCGTACTTAGATTACCCAAGAAGGAATCAGAACAATCATTGACCCTCCGTTGATGCTCATTCTCAAAATGGGGCAGTGACCATTGTGCTGTCTCCTTTGTCTATCAATGCTGCCAATATATAGGTTATGCCTAACAGGGACCAAATCACTATTCAATTCTCATAATTACAGGACTAAAAATGGTTGACGCTCTGTTGACACTCATTTTGATGTAATGTCCATTCAAAATCTGCTGCTATCGCTAATTTTTTTCATAATATTTTGAACTTATTGGATGTCTTTCTATCAAATTGAGACAGGTTACAGTGGCAAAAGCCGAGCGAAGTAATATTCTTGCACTGTCTGGTCTCATACTATGAAACATTATTGAGAATGCCAAAAGAATCCTTGTGCCGGCTATACATCTGTTTATGAACCGATATTTACATGCGACAGCTCACCACTTGCCCATAATATATGTCTAAATGACACTCTTAGTAAAGCTACAGAAATAAGCTGGTGAAACATATTGACACATTCTTTCCAACTTTTTCTTGATTTCTTTATTACTCATCGTTTCCGTTGTATTGACTGTCACCAGGACCTTTTCAGCCAGTCATCCCAGCTTCCATATTGGGCAAACCAATTGAGGAACGTTTGGTGTGGCACACATCCCGCAGCTCTGGGATTTCTCAATCATCGATTCCATTATCTCTCTCTATATCGGATTGATCGTCTGCCACTCAATCGTTTTCGCTGTCGTTCGGATTATCCAAGTCACCATTGTAGTCTAGCCAAATTTAGCCGTCAGACAAGCTTTCAGGTGCGCTATGCTCATCACTCTGGATTGGGTGTCAGTCGATTCTACAGATTCGGCGGACATTCAATTTTTCAGTTTGTCCTCCAGGGAGGTCCTCTGCAGACAAAGCTGTTGGCAAAGGTGATGTTTCCGACAAGTTAAATGCAGGTGTACCATCATGTTGAACAGTGACCAAGAGGCTGTGATGATCTCTTCCGTACCTGAAATGTATTCTACAGCTATGATCTGCGTGTATTGAGTGTGTGATTCGTTCTCTGTAGCACGTAGGTTTCGTCTGCTCTGCCACATGTCCAATCAGTAGTGGACATTAGTCATTCTGAGTAATTTTGTTCCCTCTGCCTCTCACTTCATTTGCGATTCGTTTTCAGTGTTGAAGCACCAGGAAACAATATTTCGGTCCAGGCGGAATGGCTCCGTCAAACTGGATGAGCTTTGTCAGACCCGTCAGAAACACACCGCTGGCGGATTGCTCACTGCCTGCCTTCAATACCACACCTCGCGTTGCATATCACCCTCCAATCGCAGTGTCACCGTTTCTTCTCTCTCTCTCTCTCTCCTATTGTAAACGAACATTCCTCCGTTGTGGTCAACTGTGCCCATAGGTAGGAATGGGTTCATTGGGACCCAGCTTGAATCGTGATTGCAATGCAATGGGTGACATTGTGAACATCTCTTTTCGCGTTCCTTCTTCCTGCTCGCAAAATGCAATTCTCTCTTTACTAAGTATACGCATCGCTCCAAGTCGCCAGATCTATGTGGTTATCGACAATACATCGCTTGTTCCGTCCATCTCCTTCATTACTACTAGTTGCTATCTCTGTAATTACGTGCGCACAGCCGACGATGTTTCCCACGCTGAAAACTTGCAAAGCAACATCTGCTGCTGCATTTCTCGCTTGAACAAATCTCGGGCTGGCATCCAAGTTACCCGAGTATTCAGGTATTGTGGTGAGTGCCAGGGCTAAGCAGTACTCAACGAAAGCTCCATCCTCGTATTGCAGCTTGATTTTGAATAGTCGTTGCAGTTGCCACGGGTGATGCCCATTCAGCGCCCCTCAACACCTCCCTGGGAGTTGCTGTACCCATACCCAGTCGTTCGGTCGATCCCGTCTGCGCCAGCTCTGGCTTCCTGTGCATGGACACATCTGAGATATGCGTTCACCTTCTAAACCCTCAACTTGAACCTTAATACCATGGGAAATACAGAGCTCCAATGCATGCAGTTGTTCATCCGATATACAAGTCGTGTTACGACTCTTATGCTGTATATACTCCCGCATGCCGGTGTATATTGCCGCACGGTGTGTTGCGTCGTGCGTATTGTCGAGTAATGCTCTGAAGTCTTTGTTCATTGGGTCAGGATTCATTCCGTCACGGCGGTTTTGGGGTCACATTAATTCGGGTTTCGCATATGACTGGGGGCCCAGGCAGGAAACCAGGTCAGCGCCGGAAGGCAGGAGTTTGCAGGCGGCAGCGCTGTTCTCCTGACGCTGAGGCAGGGCTTGCAGATTGAGTTCTCTGATTTCGAAGCAGAGGATGTAACACTGAAAGGTGATCACTTGGGGCAGGTAGTTAAGATTGGGATTGGAGGTGTTCCAACCGTCCTTGAGGTTCGTTTTATGTGCTTGGTCATGTCTCTCAGCAGAATACTGTTGCAAGGTTCTGTATTGATGAATCTGTTCGGGCCAATGAGACATCGAGTGGATCTTCGGATAGTTGATGTCGGCATCTAACTCCTTGATAATTACTATCTCGTGAGTGATTAAACACCGCGAGGTGTTTATTTCACGCCCCTCCCTGGACGGTGTCCAAGATTCAGAACATGTTTCCCTGTTTACCTTTTGTTTCTTCACGAGTTCCGTTCTCAGGGCATTGGCTTTGACCTTCACTTTTTGCTGGCTCGCCAGAGTAAGAAAACATCTTTGAAGATGTGAAAACGATGCAAGGCATCCTTGATGTAGCTCAATGTTGCATCATTGTGAGATTTATATCGGGCATACATCTAGAATTCTAAAAACTCCCATGTGGACTCCATTGGGCGATTATATATGGCATGCTGAGTGTGGTTTCCGCCTTGGAGAGACTGGGTTACAACTTCAGGCAGGTACTGCCTGATATCTTTCATCTCCTTCTTATTCCATCGAGAAACGTCCTCATATGAATTATGTTTTGGTGTGAGGTCAGGGTAATCAGGCACGGATAGCCAGATTTCATTGTACTTGTCGAGCCATTCGTGTGTCTTCATGAAGTGGAAAATCCACTTCTGCAGGTGGTCAAGCATGTCGATCTGCATTGTATGGAGGAGGACAGGTTCAGGGAGGTTGCTCACAATGCAGTGGATATGCCGAAACACGTCGAATTGTCGGTTAAGTAGGAGCGATGAACCTTCGGCATCCGATGCCTTGGTGTTGGAATCGCTGAGCATTCAACATACGTTGTGATCCCATCAGGGGTGTTAATTATCCGGATGCACACAATCTCCAAGTCATTTGATTGGACACTCGCACCGGAAACAGACATGCCGCTCGAGATGATGTAGGTCTCTCTACTGTCGGCAATCTGCAAGATATGCTGCAAAAACTAGTTTGCAATGTCTGCAAGGGCCATCTGCACAGAGAACATTGTAATGCCCGGTCCCGGCACTGGGATTTTGATCAATGGTCAGTGGCTGAAGTAGGCGCCAGAGTACTTGGTTCAGCACCTCTCGGTTTGTTTGCCGCTGCTTATCCAGCGACTTCTGATGAATATTGTGGTTCTTGTTTGGAACTGGTAGGAGAGGGACCATTGCCACGCGGTGCGTTGCAGGCATCTGTCGGATCTTCGAAGATAGATTGCCAATTGTCATATATACATGGCACTCTGTCTTGTCGCCAGCAAAATTCGGGAGAGGTGTTCCATCGGACATGAAGATCATGGAAACCAGTGTATCCCCCACTCTGAGCTATGACGTAACCTCGATGGGCACGTTATCATCCTCGAATATCTCACCTCCCCTGTGTCTCCCACCACCATTCCACAGTGTGGATTTCGGTAAAGAGACCATTCAGAGCTGTATCGCTGTTGAAGCAATGCTGAGGGTCGAAAATGTGATGCTAGGCATAGGCTGGCTGGCATATCAACCATCTGATTCTTTTGATCATGTCTCGACTCCAGTAGTTGATAGAGCGTTGGTGATGTTCATTCCATCTCATATCCTCGAGAGTGTGTAGTTCCCACTCCCCGCGAGCCTGATCATCTGGGATGCTAGCCACAAGCTTCTGCACGTTATTTTCAGTTTTGAACTTTCGGAAACGCAGAGCAGTGTTTGCTTCGTTCAGCAGGTTGTCATATTTCGTCTTCATGCCCTTCTTCTGGATCTGACACTGGATATATTTGTACTCTTCATGTATCGCAAACGGGTATTAGGGATTGTTTTGTAGGTTGGTCTCAAGGCAGCCCTGAACGTTGTGTTCCCATGGCTCAACAATGAAATTAATCAGCCGAGCGCCGGCGCCAGGGTATATTTCCGTCCAAGCCAGAGACGGAGGTGGTTGAGACTGCGAGTGTGTGATGTTTTCAACGTATTCGAGGTAAGCAAACGTGTCCAAGTCTTCACCTGCATCTTTGTTAGTGTTTGATTCACAATGCTGAGTGTGTTCAACGCGTCGGTGGCTGCTGCGAATAGTCAGATTCTTCTGGCATACAACCTGAAGCTGTTTGGGATGGTGGGATTTGATATCTTTAAGTCTCCAGGTGTCCGAAGCGAGCTTCTTTCGGTAAATATATTCCGGGTAATGGAAAAGCGTCATCTCTTGCATTGTCAACGCCACGCGAGGAGTGCAGTATACACTGTAGAACGGGACGAAAGTTGGTGCCGGGCCTGAGCAGCCACGTGTGTACGTTCTCGATACTTTCAGCTGAGTTATTGACTGTTAACACTATCACAAGGAGGTTCGTGACACGCCAGGAGTTGCAATAACGCTTCATGCGCGATGTCCCATAATACTATGAACAAACTAAAACCAATAAAATAACACCAATACAAAACCCATTAATAAAATAAACCTTGAGCTATCCAAAAACCTCTCAACGCATGTAATAATTAATGCCTGAGATAAATAGATTAGAACTCGGTAAACGAACAACACAGGAACCCAACCCTACACAGAACGCAACAAACATCTCCTCCTCTGCAACCCGATCCCTTGTGCACTCCTTGGCAACCGAGCCATCTGGGCGCACCTCAGGGACAGGTACATTGGGGAGAGCAACATCAGGGAAAGGGACATCGGGGAGAGGGATATCGGCGAGACTGTTGCAACCTGCCCATTCAATCAGCAGCTGCCGATCAACATCCATATCGGAGGTGTTTCCCGCTGCCACAGCCACTCGTAGAGTTGGCACCGCCGGGTGAGGTTTTTGCAGTGTCACAAGCCCCAGATGCTCGAGCCCACTGTGGGGATGAGTCTTTGGAGTTCAGGGTTCTGGGCGAGGCTCCGGGGTTTGTAGCCGTGGGGCTGGCGCCAGACGTTGTGGCCATGGGGTATGCTCGCGTATCTCCTGCCCTTGCTCAGGTAGCACGATTGGCTGATGATCTACCATGGTATCTACATCATGAGGAGATGTATTTACCATCTCTTTCTGGCCAATCGTCCGAGATTATTTGCCATCATCCTCATCCTTATCCTGCTCCTCATCCCCATCCTCCTCCTGCTCCTCTTCCTCATTTTCCTTCTCTTCATCTTCGTTCTCTTCATCGTCCTCCTCTTCATTGTCACCATCCCATTCAGTATCAACATTGCCGTCTGAATCAATTCCATCCAGTGCGTCCACATCATCCTCTATGTGCATATCCACATCAGAATCGTGTTCTGAGTCATATTCACCGTCCGACCCGATAGAGTCAGTATCATCATCTGAGGAAATTGCCACTGCGGGTGTTGCTTCCGGCTCTGAATCTACCTGCTCTAGTTAGCCCTCCGTATCCAAGTCTGCCTCTGACAGTTCCTGCTGCCACTGTAAAGCAACCGCACGATAGTTATCATCTCCCCCTGTGGTTCGTTCAACAATCCGTTTCCCTTTACCATCTCCCTTCCCCCTCCCCTTCCCTTTCCTCTTGCCATCCTTAGATACTTGCCTGTCCCCTTGCCATCCTGTGTTCCCTTTTTTTTCGCGGTCCCTTTTTCACCGCCCTGCATGTCCTACTCACCATCGCCCTTGTCATTTTCATTGTCATTGCCAGGACAGCTTTGTCCAACGCTAGGCGCTCCGAGATCTGCCCAGTTCTCATCATCATCATCGTCGTTGATTAACACATCCCAATTCAGTGGTCCAGTGGCCAGGAAGTTGGCTGGCTTGTACTGCCGGCAGCTTGGCGGCTCAAGTATTGCCCTGGGATCATCGCAACCGTACCAAGTGAAATATTTGTCAGTGCGTTTAACCGTTCCCCAGCTGATTGTCTGCGGATTGGGGTGATCAACTTGATCCCCGAAGGCACGGGGGTTGTCCCACCTCCTATTGTTCATTTGCTCGCGGGATTTGTGAAACATTTGCGGAATATATGAGCCGAAGGCTGCCAACCACTCCCGAAAAGATGGACTCCTGCTCCTGCGGTGAGGCCACATCAGCTGGAATTGTGAAATGTGGCGAGTTGTGACTGGATCAAGAAAGATTATATTATTGAGCAGGTCCCAGGCCCTCTCTTTCTTGACGCCGCAAACATTGTATATCCGTCTGGGTCTATTGATGTGTTCCAAGATGAACCCCGTTATCCGATCCCGATTCAGCGACAGGCGTCTATTCATAACCGATGTGAGCATTGTTCCCCTAGCAGTTGCCTTTCTCTTTTGTTTGCGGCTGCCATTGGGTGCCATTGCGGCGAGTCGAAAATGAATTTACATCCGAGGCGTTATCATTATGATACAGCTGAATGTAGCGAAATGAAGCCCAAAGTGTGTATACTGTTAATATGGTGATGCTAGAGATGCATGGTTGTATTCTATCTATGAGGGCCACAAGGCCAGTATCAATATGAACTTACCAGTATGGCTGAATGCCATCAGCTTGTACCAGAGTCAACAGTAATCTCCGGCCATACGAGACATCTCCATCTCCAGCCATACAAGACATCTCCGTCTCCGGCCGTACCAGTCATCTCTGTCTGTGACTGTAAAAGACATCTCCCTCTCTGACTGTACAAGACATGTCCGGCTCCTGCTGAGACCTGTATATGCAATAATCCCCCGGCTTGTTATAAACCGTAGAGCAAGAAACAAAATCGAATGAATCGAACAAAGTGATTCTCATAACAGCCTGCTTGAAACGCTGCGAGAGTGAGCAGGGAAAGAGTACTGCTGTAGCCTGCGGATGGCCATCCATTAAGATACAAAGAAATCCGCTTGCCCAAAAGAAAAGTGAAACAACATTAAATTGACCTGTATTACCATAGCCCCATCGCCTTTGTGAATTTCTTGTGCATATCCTTCGTCAAGGCCTTGGTTAGAATATCTGCCACATTCTCGTTCGTATGCACGTAGGAGTAGTCATGAGTCTTGCTGGCATGGATGTCAAGACCATCGTGATAGCAAATATCGATATGCTTCATGTAAGCTTTTATTATTCCGGTTGAGATCTGGCTAAGAGCTCCCTGATTGTCGCAATTGGTCGGGGGCGGTGATGTGTCCTTGCCGTGTATAACTCAGTGGAGCAGTAGCTGCCATTTCGCTTCACGGGAGCCCTCGGCGCAGGCGATGAATTCGGGTTTGAGAGTTGACATAGCGATGAGATCTTGCTGTCCCGACTGCCTGGTGACAGCTCCAGTATTAAGAAGGAATACGTTACCTCCTTGAGATTTGCGGTCGGCACTATCTTTGGCCCAATCGGAGTCCGTGTAGCCAGTGAGTTGATCAATGCTGTCAGTGCTGCTGCTGCTGCTAAACTGCAGTCGAAAGTTGGCTCTGGATTTGAGATACTGGAGGACTCTTTTGGCGGCGGTAAGATGGCTGGTGAAAGGGCGAGAATTGTATCAGGAAAGTGCAGCGACTGAGAATGAGATACCGGGCCGAGTTGCAAGTGCTGCGTACATCAATGACCGGACGATTGCCTTGTAGCCTTTGATATCTTTTACTTCTGTCTCTCTCACATCCTCGGCCAGATCCAGCTTCACATTGGGATCCACAGGAGTTGATACATCGTGAGCATTCTGCATGTTGAACTGTTTGAGAATCGTGGTGATGAAAGCCTTCTGGCCAAGACTGATTCCGGTACTGTTTTCCTTGGGTTGGATTTTGATGACGACGAATTGGCGTGCCCGGCCGGGAATAGTGATTTCGTTCCTTACGGAGACTCTGGACTTAACTTCGATCGCAGCTTTTGCAGCATCTTGTGGGAACACCATTGAGATGTCGTCGACGTACAATTGCACGAGAAATCCATCGCTGCGGAGATAGAGGTTGGAGTCGGCCTTGGACTGTGCAACATCGAGAGAGAGCATGAAGGTGTTAATATCGGTGTGCCAAAGTCGTGGTGCTTGTTTGAGACCATAAAGTGCCTTCTTTAGTCAAACAATGATCGTGTGTGCTTTGTGACCTTCCTGCCAGCCTTCAGACTGATTCATATAGATTTCATTGTTATCAACCTCGGAATTGAGAATTTCAGTGAGGACATCCAACAGATCGATTTTCCAGCCTTGTTTTCAGATCAGCGAGATGAGGTACAGAACAGTGGGGAGTTTTCCGACAGGTGCATAGGTTTCTCCAAAGTCCATTCTTTCATAAAGTTTAATTACTATGTGTGCTTTGTATCGTATGGTGCTGTCAGGATTGTGTTTTGTCTTGTAGACCTATTTGGAGCCAGTTGGCTTGAGTCGCAATTGCCTTGCTTCCCGGGAGTTGATCGTTGGGAACGAGTTATTGAGTAGAATCGATCTGCATTTTTCTTCCATTGCTTGTTTTCGGTGGACTTCTTGTGTGCTGTCCATGGCCTCCGCATATGTGAATGGATCGCTGTAGATAGACATCTATGTGAGAGCCATTGCCACGATGATTAGTGAATTTGCATATATCTTAACCTGACTTGTTGTAACGCGATTTGTGAGTGGTGGTCGGCATGATTGTTTGGTCAAGGCTGCCCTTCGGTGGGCTTTGCCATTTTTGTGGTGGAGATGTCGATTATGCATGACTGTCTCCCTGGACACCGGTGGTGCATCCTCCTCGTTGAAATGGCATGGCTGTACGTGACGTGTCCAGGGCCGGGTAGCACTCATTTGATATAGTTGGCTCGCAATGGGTCTTAGATCAGAATCGAGAATCTTAGCACTGAATTCTACATAGACTCTCACTCCGATCCACGTGTGTAACTGTGCTCCTTCAATTACCATCCATATACTTACCCGGCCAGACGCCGGCGTACACGCCCTTACACTATTCTCGATCTTCAGTCACTGGATGTGTTTTGCTCACGGGATCTTGAGATTCAACCCCTAACTCGACGCGTCACGACACATCCACAACTCCACTCTAAGAAACTCTACTACACCAATGCCCCTACAACGAACAAATAGACTTCCATTACGCACTGCTAACAAGCGCGGGAGTGCAGAAACAATTTGAACATCGATTGGCCGCGGTACTCCAAGTCTAGCCAGCCAAATCAGCACTCCTATCGAACGCGCTAGCCCAGGTGTTCATCCGGAGGCCGAAATTGATGACGAAGAAGAAGGCAATTCCAACTATGATGATGAGGAAGAGGAGCAGCCCGAAAACAACAATCATTGCGAAGAGCAAGCTGCCGACACTGACCGCGGCGACATCTTACAATCCGAGGCCACCATGGTTGATATTCTAGATATGCTTGAGCAGCACCGAAAGCTCGTTGAATTACTCTTCCAAAACTCCAAAATGAAGTCGAAAGACCCAACGTCATTGAACCCAAAGGACAAATTCAATGTAACCCACCCAAAACGCTACTGTGGAGGTGCGCGGGAATTGGAGACATTCCTTTGCTCCCTTCGCTCGAACTTTCGCGCTCACAATTACCTATTCCCGGGCGGCGATACAGACAAAGTCCATTACGCACTAGACCATCTCGGCAGCTGGGTCAACCATCCAGATCACACGCTGCAGGAGACGAACATGACCGACCCGGTAACCTTGGGCAACGAACTACTCGCCGACGACCACCCGTGCGTATATGATCTGGACCTCTTCTTTACTGAAATGTGGAAGCAGTCCAGCGATAAGGATCGGAGGCAGAATTAATCTATGCGGGCGTACAACAAAATGATGCAGGGTTATCACAACCCAGACGAAAACGTACATGCATACACCAATCGACTTCGACGAAACTAGATGGAATCCGGTTGGGATGAGGACGACCACAAGATCATGCTCTACGATATGATCTGGGCTGGGCTGAAGCCCAATTTGTGGCCGAAGTTAAGGCCCTTTACCAAGGCTAACGGGAGATTCAACTCCATCGACGAACATTTCAACCGAGCGGCAGACGTCGATACCCCATGGAAATCTGACAAGCAGCAACAGTCAACCGAGAGTGGAGGCGGCAACCAGAAGGGGAAGAAGATACATCATCAACCATCAGTATCAACAGCTTCCGGAGGAGGAGGGTTGGGCTCAGGATCCGGCTCACGATCGGGCTGTGGATCATGCTCAGTGCTATGCTCAGGATCAACAGGAGGATCAGGATCTGGATCGGGATCTAATCTCCCACCAGCAGCTTGGGTAAGCACGGAAGAGCGACAACGACGGTGACAAACCAGTGAATGCCTGTGGCGCAGAGCCAAAGGCCATCTCGTTTTCGAATCGACCAAATGCTTGGGGGCCCGACACCCGGAGCAGGATCCACCCGAGAACCAAAATTAAAACCAACCCACCTCGTCCGATGTTCGACAAATCAAACGCCAACGATCATTTGACCCCCAGCAGCAAAAAAACTTGTCTACCTTTCCCAGTACCTGGCTCGGCGAGAGAAGTTGGATGAGATGGAGCTGGGAATGCAGGCGGCAGGCACATGGGCCTTGATTGCAACGCTGGAGGCGATACAACCTCATCGAATAGCACTAAAACCGAGGGTGATTCTAGAGAGCCCGAGAGCTCACATGTTTAGTCAATATCTCTGCGGGACAGAGACCCCCAATTCTGCACACATAATCCACGAAGTTAAGATACGAGATCTACACGGAGAAATGCAATGTGTTCGGGCACTCATCGACCGCGGCGCAACGAGCATCTTTATGGCCCCAAGACTACTTAGCACACTTGGGCTACCACACGAAGCAGCACATAAAACCACTCTTGGGCTCAACAGACAAGTAATGGAGCATGCGAGAGACAGCTGGAAACCGACGATTTCGGCCCAATACTTCGACCATTTGGCACCGGTTGACGAACCGGAGGTGCTGGTCGTCCCAATAAAGGCGTACGATTTGGTAATAGGACTACCATGGTTCCGAGCTCGGAACCCAGAGATAGACTTGTCACGGAACCGGTTATTATCGTTGCGGACCCCCTGCGGTTCGGGATCGCACGGCACTGAGGACTCCCAACTCTGTCAAACCGAAGGGAATGGTGTTAGCATCGTGACATCTTCGGCCACTGCATTTGGCGATCTGCTTGCTAGCGAAGAGGTTGACGGGGCTTTCGCTCTACGAATAGAGGATTGCATTGGATTGCAGGTAGCTACGGTAGAGCAGACTCACGAGAAAGGTGAATACCCTCGTATGCTGGATGAGCGAGCAGGAGCAACGGCGGTTGTTGCGGCAGAAGAGGAACCCAACTCGGGTATACTGGAATGACTGCTACCGGCTCGCCGAGTCACGAAGGGAGCTCTGCGCGCCACGGTCATGCTCCATTGCGTCGGGCCGGCGGTATCGCGTCTCCTGGATGAACCTAAACCACTCCTTCCTCATGACGAATTACCGCTGACGCGCGCAGATGGCGCTAAGAACGAAGCGCAGATGATACGTACGGACGACGGGGGATACATCCCCGACAACTACTCGGAATTCTTGGAGGTCTCCAGCAAGACCAACGCTGACACACTCGCACCACACCGGTCCATCGACCAAGCAATCAACCTGGAACCTGGCTGCAGAATTCCATATGGACGGATCTACAGCCTCTCCGAAGTTGAACTTAAAATGCTCAAAGCGTACATCGAAACTAACCTACCCAATGGGTTCATCCAGCAGTCATCATCACCGGCAGCAGCACCAATCTTGTTTGCGAAGAAGAAGGACGGGGGCTTCTGACTGTGTGTTGACTACCGGGCTCTTAATTTGGCAACCATCAAGAATTAGTATCCCTTACCACTTATTTCGGAGATGCTCGATAGGCTACGCCGAGCTCGGATTTTCACCATGTTGGACCTCCGGAACACGTACCATTTCATTCGGATCAAAGAGGGTGATGAATAAAAGATGGCGTTACGAACTCGGTACGGTCAATTTGCATACCGGGTTATGCCATTCGGCTTAACAAATGCACCAGCTACGTTCCAATCCTACATTGACCATTGCTTGCGACCCTACCTCGATGACTTTGCCATGTGTTACCTTGACGATATACTCAGTTACTCGAACAATGAGAAGGAGCACAATGAACACGTACGAAAAGTGCTGGAACGGCTACGGAAATTTGGGCTGTATTGCAAGGCCGAGAAGTCTCAATTCGGAGTCTCAGAGGTTGGTTTCTTAGGGTTTGTCATGAGTCCCGAGGGAGTCGGCATGGAATAAGACCAAATCTCGACGATCGAGGACTGGCCTACTCCGAAATCGGTTCAGGTCGTGCATGTGCTTCTGTGATTTGCGAACATCTACCGGCGATTGTTTCGGACATATGCTAAGGTTACACTGGCACTTACCGAACTGTTGATGTCAACAGCACCTGGCGGGAAGAAGTCAAGTAGGTTTTCGGAGGAGGCTACAACTCGATCGCAGCCAATCACCCAGATATGGGAATGGATTGGCGACGCTGAACTTGCATTTCGAAAACTGAAGAGGGCCTGCACCGAAGCACCGATCCTACAGCATTTCGACCTGGCAGAGCCGATTATTCTGCTGACCGAGGCAAGCGCGTTCGTGATTGCCGGCATTCTCGATCAGTACGATGGATTCGGGACTCTCCGACCAGTCAATTTCTACTCTCGAAAATGCTCTTCTGCTGAACAGAATAATGATACGTACGATCGGGAGCTTGTAGCGATCGTGGAGACTATGAACCAATGGCTGCACTATTTCGAGGGAGGTAATCACAAAGTCCTGATACAGTTCGATCACAAGAACCTCGAGTACTTTCAAACGTCCAACGCGCACTCCCTCAGACAGGCTGGGTGGGCGGAGATTCTTTCTTCATACGATTTCGTCATCGAGCACCTGGAAGGCAGCAAGAACCCGGCAGATGGACCCTCTAGACGACCTGATTACGAGATCGGATATGAATGACCTATCGCATGACTATTGGCTACGTTGACAATGAGCAATGTTGAAGCTTACATTAATCTCCTACCGACAATCAAGACAGCCCAGGCTACCGACTCACTGGCCGTCGACGTAACCGAGATGATAGTCGATATTCCAATGGTTGGCATCCCTGATCTGTCGGAGAGCGGTGGACAAGATGGACCTACGGACCCAGGGGACAGTCGGTGGAGTGTCATCTCAGGAGCTGTGACCTACGAAGGGAGGACATACGTGCCGGCAGACGATGCTCTGCGCAGCAAAGCGATAACTCTTTTCCATGACAACCCAGAACCCGGTCACTTTGGAGCGCTTAGTGCCGCTGAGGAAGTATCTAGAGAGGTCTATTGGCCTTCGATGAACGCCACGATTCGAAAGTACGTTCATGGCTGCGCAGTATGCAACCGAATTGAGGCGCCACGCCATGCATGCCACGGGATCAAGATGCCGCTGCCACCACCTTTTCAACCTTAGGATGGAGTTACCATGGATTTCGTCACTGACCCGCCTAAGTCGACGACATCAGGATTTACTGGGATCTTGGTAGTCGTCGACCGGTTGACAAAGATGGCGATTTACTTGCCCTGCCGGAAAGATATCGACTCACCTTAGCTGGCACATATGGTTTTCGAGCACGTGGTGTGCAAACAGGGCGTACCGGATGATATCATCACCGATCATGGCACGCAATTAACCAGCCGATTTTGGACCCCAGTTTGCTACCATATCAGCGTCGATCACCGACTATCGACGGCATTCCACCCACAGCCAGATGGGCAAACGGAACGTCAAAATCAGACCATGGAACAGTTCCTTCGAGCCTTCTGCAACTATGAGCAGGATAACTGGGATGAGCTCTGACCTTTGGCAGAATTCGCGTCCAACAACTCAGTGCATGCTTCGAGGATGATGACTCCATTCTGGGCCATTTACCACGGGCATCCCAAGATGCAATTCAGAGCACTGACAGCACCGGCCAACCTCAAATGGGAGATCCAAGCGGATGCTGTGCTCGAGGGATTTGAAGAGACTCACCGAATCCTGCGACAGAAGTTACTAGATGCCCAGGAGCGACAGACGAAGTATGCTGGCGGGAAGGAGATCACTTTCAAAGTTGGAGATCGACTGTGGCTGTTGACCAAGCACCTCCGCACGACCAGGCCTTCTAAAAGACATAATTACAACCGCGCGGGACCGTACACGGTAAGTAAGAACATCCATCAGAACGCTTATAAGTTAGATTTACCAAAGACGATGCCAAATCACAACGTTTTCCACGTTTCACAACTTGATCGGTACACCCCCCCGGACGTAGGTGGGTCACCATCAGAGCCACAACCGACGATTGTCGATCAACCGGGAGATGAAGAACCGGAAGTCGATCAAATTCTCGACACCAAACGGCGATATCGGAAGCTCCATAACCTCGTCCAGTGTGCCGGATACAGCCACGTATGCACGAGTTGGGAACCGGCAGAAAACCTCGAAAATGCCCAGGACCTGGTCAACAAGTTTCACTGAGAGCACCCAGGTAAGCCACGTTCATAGGGAGTAATTGGGCCTCGGGATTGGAAGGCGTTCTATTCCTGTTTCTGCTCTTTGTCATTGGATGCCGGTCCGGTATAAATCGCGCTGGCACCGGTTTTACCACCTCCAGATCGCAGTGACTTGGAGGTGGACATTCCCCATGCACCGCATCCACCGAATAGTCACCCATAACGGGGCTAACCGGCAGCGGGAGATAGGAGGTTGTTTTGTTTCATTGCATTTAGAGTACCAAGATATGCAGCCCAGGAGGTCTGGGCCTGAAGAGGGGAATAACGTAATGACATGGCTGTACGTGACGCGTCCAGGGACGGGTAACACCCGGTTTATATAGTCGGCTCGCCATGAGTCTTAGATCAGCATCGAGAATCTCCCCAGTTAATGCTACATATACTCTCACTCAGATCCACATGTGCAACGGTGATCTTTCAATTACCATCCATATCCTTATGCGGCCGGACTCCGGCATACACGCCTTTACACTCGTCAGGAGAACGTGATCTCACACCTGAATATGCTGGGAGGCTTCGACGATTGTCAGCGTCGGGCAGAATGTGGTCTGTATCATTGTCAGTACAGTCATGATCACCACATCTGTGGCCTTCACCTGTTCGACTGGTTCCTGCGTGGTCAGTGAGAAGTCCATCTCCACCGGTCTCAATTTCCTTGACATAATCCTTCTCTTCTGGTAGCTCAAGGATGTCTGTTTGGTCTCCTTCCAGGGAAGAAGTGTGGGCATTCCTCTCCTCATCGAAAATCACATCTGACTGTGATCTTACTATTCGGAATGCTGGGTCCCATAGGCTCCAAAGTGTAGTTGACTCGTTCACGTAACCGACAATCATACATGGCTTGGATCTTGGGCTGCATATTACATGGTGTTGCAGCTCAGGTATAAGTCGACTGGTGTAGCAGCCAAAACGCCGAAGGTGGTGGACAGGAGCTTTGTGCGAGCTTTCATTGCCATCATTGTTGTGAGTGACCTTGGCACATGCTTGCAGCATCTTGTATGGAGTTGGATAAGGTTGTTGATAGCCGTCATGGTCGTCCATTTTTATTAGACCTTTGTTTGGGGTTCACTGGTGGAGGTACGCTGCAGTATTGACTGCTTCTCCCCAATTGACAAGTGGCGCCTAGGAGTGAATCATCATGGATCGTGCATTCTCAGTGATGGTCTGGATCATGCGTTGAGCGACCCCATTCTTATGGTGAGTGTAAGGAGGACATGGTTTGAATGTTGTGCCAGGAGCAGCGAGCACCAGTCGGACGGTCTTGTTGCCATCGTCTCCGCGGCCTTTATCGCACAGAAATTGTTTCACTTCGTATCCCATGGAGTCAACTCGGGTCTGAAATGATTGGTAAGCTGAGGTGCATGTTTTGGACTTCATATCTGGTAGGACCCAAACAGTGATGTAGTGTGTGTAATCGTCAATGAAAAGGATATAGTAGCGAGGGCAGGCGGAGGTCAGCATGGAGAATGGACCGCACATATCTGAATGTACGAGTTCACATGGCTTTGTCGTGCGCTTGGTCTTGACTTCGATGATCTTCTGCTTATGTTTGGCCCTGATGCATGCGGTGCACATTGAGTCGTCTTTTGTATATCCATCAATTAGAGATCGTAGGGTACTAGGATTATTGTGGGGTAGATGGAGATGCCACAGTCATGATTCACAGATTGTGAGAGGCTTCCGAGTGGGATTTGGAAACTCGGTAGTGCATGGACATTGAGTTACGGTGCTAGCTGCACTTGGTGAGGCGGTATAGAGTCGGCTTGTAGTAGGCTCAGTGGGGTGCGCGATTAATGGTACAGATGTTTGTGCACTCGATGATGGTATGGTATATGCGCTCGATGATGGTACGGTGGTAGGTGCGCTCGATCATGCTCTGTTTCTCTTCTTCTTTCTCCTTCTTGAAGTGGACTTCGTGGGCATGCTTGGTACTGTCGAAGTGAGTTCAGTTGTGGGTGATATGACATAGAGGTCATGGACCCGATTGCCTGTGATGGTGATTGATCGAGATGATATGGAGCAGTTGCCATGTCCAAATATGGATGTGTACCCGGCTGAGTCCAATTGATTGATGGAGAGAAGAGAGAGCCGGAACGTAGGCATGTAGAAAGCATTGACTTTGTACAGCAGTGGAACGTTAACAAGTCCATTGTGGCTTACTGGGAGATTGTTATCATCTCCGAGCTCAATTACTATTGGTTGACGAAGTTTCTTTATTGAGTTGAATCTGGTGCGGTCATCGCACATATGGTGAGATGCTCCAGCGTAGATGACCCATGCAGTTGGAGCGGAGGCCGCGGTGAGTGAGGATGTAATTTCGGCTAGTCAGATCCTGTCGCAATATCCTGCCGTAGCAAGTGATGCAGATGCTGTGCCTTTGTTGAGTCTGTTGTGTTGATCCTGGGCACGTTTGAAGTGGATGCAGTCGGACATGAAGTGTCCTGAGAGACCGCAGTGGTAGCATCTTCGTTTGTCTTTCCTGGAGGTGTTTGTATCCACTGTGATTAGGTCATTATCAGCTTGCTTTTTATTTCCGCATGCTTTGGTGGTTTGATTGACCATTTTGCAGTATGTGCATTTGTGCTTCTGGCATCCGTTTCCTCATCCTCCCTCACGTCAGCCACCTCGTCCGCCACGGCCACAGCCATGACTACAATTTCCTCCATGGGAGTATAGTGCAGCTCCTGTGCACGCATCTCCGATTTCTTTGGTTTGAGTCGTTCCCTCGCCAAATTTGCAGATCGCATCCATACACTGCAGGGCCGTGGGAGCGGGGATCTGCTCTTGAAGGATTTGGATAGTCGTTTCATATGAATTGGATAGGGTAGTGAAGATATGTGTCTTCGCTGCATGATCGGTGATATTTTTGGTGGTGCCGGTTAGCTTTTCACAGAAGGCAATTAATTTGGTTATGTACTGGGTGATAGTTTTGTCTGGCAATAGTTGAGAGGCGGTGAACTTGCGCAGGATTTTGTTGCGGCTGAGTTTCGTTGAAGCATTGTCAGGTCGGTACCTATGTGCTTCCCACATGTCCACAGAGTCGTCGATATCGTCAATGTGTGGACTGAGTTCCTTGCAGCATCCAAGGTGAATTTTTGGTTGTGCATGATTGGCTCGGTCATGCCTGCTGTCTTGACGAAGGTGTAGGGCGACGCCGTTGCCAACACAGAGCAGTTGGACACCAGTAATGATATTGTAGGCTTTCTTGGGGATGAGGACTCGGCGAATCTTTTGCTTCCAAATTGGGTAGTTTTCCTCGGTCCATTTGGGCACATTGCCATGATTGGTCATGAATGTTTAGTTTGACATGTGTTTGGTGTGGTGAAGGTTAGGAAAGTGACGATGGAGGGTGATAGATGGTGAGGGTGTTGCGGCTGATGAGTGGGATGGTTATAAGTGGGTTAGGGGTTTTGAGGTTTTTGAAGGTTGTGGGATAAAAATAGTAGTGGGCACCGGGCTCATAACCTGTTAAAATAGTGATGCTAGAGTAGGTTGGTTGTATTCTATCCAACAGGACCACAAGGGCAGTATATAGATGAACATACCAGTACGACTGAATGCCATAAGCTTGTACCAGAGTTAACAGTCATCTCCGGCGATGCGAGACATCAGTGTCTCCGGCTAGACAAGACATCTCCGTCTCCGCCTGAGACCTGTAGATGCAATATATAGAAAGTTGTGTAGGTTATCAGGTGGTTTTCGAATGAGAGGCATGGTTTGGTGCAAGTTACATGATGTCGACATAGTTCAGCACGCTGCCGGTGTGTTGAATACGTGAGGAAAAGATAATGAAGGTGTAGGCGGGAAGAAGAGATATATATACCCGAGTTCCTGCGATTTGATTCATATCCTGCGTTCAGCTGGTTAATGAACGCAAAACAGCGCAGCCTTCATCTTGCAATACAACCTGACACTTCATAAATGATGATCTTGGAGACGAGATTTAGTACTGGCGGTGAAACGGCACGGTCGCACGTGACATGTCCAGGGCTGGGTAACCCCCATTCTATATAGTCGGCTCGCCTCGAGCCTTAGATCACTAGTGATAATCTTATTCATACATCTACACATCTGCATGTATCGTCACTCGAGTCCATGTGTGCAATCATATCAATATACCGCCGGATGCTGGTGTATGCGTCCTTGCAATATTATCACATTTCCAGTAAACGGATATGTTTCGCTCACAGGATTTGCGAGTTTTACCCCTATTTCGACATGTAATCAAATACAAACTCAACAATTTGAACCTGCACTGCGACACAAGTCCAGATACCTATCGATCATACAAGCAACGAGTCTTAAGACGTTTAGCCTTGAATGAGGCGAATTGTCAAGAGCAGCGACGATTTCGGAGATGCACTTGGCAGCGAGACTCGTTACAGGCAAACATTGTCGGCAATTGCTACAAGTCGAGAGACAACTCCTACACACGTCCAACGAAAGGAAATCGCATACATCCTATTGTTACGAGCACAATTACCATCGACTGCAGTCAATTGAGCAGCAGAAAATGATGCAGAGATCGCGATTGCCGAGAACGACTATATTACTCCTGAACGTGCACAACTGACGAGAACCCAACCAGCTGTCACCAGAGGACTATATTCGAGTCAACACGGTTACATTGCACAATCATGTGCACTTGAATTCCCATTTCTTAGAGGCTACCTCTCGCGGTCAAAGTGCGTCTCCGGAGGAGCGGCTTTCTGCAAATGACTTCGCCTAAAGAAATCAAATACATGATGAAAGTTCACTTTCGGAGGAGATGCCATCCGGCGAAGCTCACTTACAATGCGAATGACGATATTGTGATCGGATACCCGATGCCCACCTACGATTTCGGCGAATAAACACCGCAATCACCCCGTAGATTCCGGTCGAGCGAATTCCCAATTGATCCTGCAGTACTACGCTGACCGCCAGTCTTTCTCTGAATCGAGATCGCAACCAGTTGTCCCAATGATTAGCACTGGGGGCCCACAAACACCGATACTTCTTGATCTCGAAGCTATTTACACTCTATATCTGTTCATATACCACCTACTTTGGGGTGAGGCAATGCTCATAGACCACCAACTTGAGGGTGAGGCAATGTTGATAGACCACCTGTGCACGGGTAAGGTAGATGCATGCAATTTAAATTTTGAGTTCTTACAATTCCAGCTTGGAACTAGTTGTTGATAATAATCTGCGGCGGTTGGAGGGCAATTGACAGCAGATTCTGTAGACCCTGCGAGGGATTCACTCACGATTGTCCAGTCAACCTGGAGCGGGCATTAGCCACACCGTGTGGAGCTCGCGATTAGGAGTGCTAGAGGTGCGGTAGAGTGGAACCACAGAGGCTATTCTTCAGAAGTGCTATGTAACGGCGACACGTGACCCGAGGCCGGGTAAGCGCCAGTGTATATAGGTCGCCGCTACGGCACTTAGATCTGTATCGAATATCTTACCACTATACTCTACATATATACTCACTCGCTCTCGTGTGCAACCGTATACCACTACACCATACGTCTGCCGGCAAGCGTAGGCGTACGTCCTTTACATGCTAACCCTCGTAGGCGGGATGAGCGAGCAAGGAGCAGCGGCAGTTGTTGCGGCAGAAAAGGGCCCACATGGAAACCTTGAATGACTGCTATTGGCTCGCCGGAGCACGACGGGAGTGACTGGACGGCGGGGCACGGTCCATTCCTGGGTGAACCGCTAATGACAAGGCCTCCTGGATTTTACCCTTCATCGCCTGCATTCTCGGTTGATCCTTTAACTAACGCAGATAATAGAGCAGAAGCAGCGGTACGAATTCGTGCGATCTGTATTTGAGAGATATCATGACTTGCAGACGGGCCTGAGATACTATGGCTCCTGAGTGATCGAAAGGCACAATCCTCAACGGAGATTGTTTCTTCATACGACTTCGTCATCAAGCATCTGGTAGGAAACAGGAACCTGGCAGATGGACCCTCTAGATGACCTGATTACGAGATCGGATATGAGAGACCTACTGCATGACTTTTAGCAACTTAGCAGCCGTTGAACCTTATGATGACTACCGGCTAGCAAGACAGCCCAGGCTACCGACAGACTGGCTACCAAGAGCGGAGGGTGCAACGGACTCGCATAAGAGTTGGAAAGTCGTCTCAGGGGCCCTGACCTATGAAGCGAGGATATACTGCACATATGGCTACTGAAGCCACTTTCACAGCTGCAACAATGATCACTGCTGGGCTGGGCCTGCGGAGTTTTTCACGAGGAATTGAAAGAGCTCGAGTGCTAGCGCACTTGAAAGTATGTTCAGTATGACCGGTTCCCAGGATGCTTATAAGATAGATATACCAATGCAATGGCCGCTTGCAACGGCGATGGCGATGATGAGCAGCGAGCGGAAGCAGTTCCGAACCAGAAACTGAACTCAATGCTCAACCACCTTACCAGAGGCCTACTAAATGACTACAGGGAAGCCAACGGATTTTCTACCGAAGCTTCCTCCCAAGATGGCGACAGAAAAGTCCACTAGGAACACACCGAAGCCCAAGAAAGTTAGCCGGCAGACGTAGCGAAAGCCTAACCAAATTACATGTCGAATCCCAGAGTGATTACGATTACGATCCTGAATCACTATTACACTGCTACCAAGCCACGATGGCAATGGACAATTAATATCATGACGTCGTCAGCGGAGCAACGAATTTTGAAAAAACGAGAGCGATAGTCGAGTCAGATCAGTCAACTTCTACCAACAAGTCAAAAGCCCACCAGCTGGCAGTCTACCGAGACACGTGCCGAGAGTCTACCAAGTCGACCAAGATGCTACTGAAGCCGCTTATCGAGAGCGCAACCATCAAGTCGACCGGATGGTCGCCAAAGCGGACGTCGCAAGAGGGATACCGAGTACCGATGACTACCGGCTGCAAGATATACTCTATAGAGCATGCGGAAACACTGCACACAGATCAGACAGCGCTAGCCTGCTTGAACTTGGTAAGTATAACCACCTTTAGAGAAGCTCACTTGATCGATGTCGATGAATACGACACGACTACACGCGATGCAATTGACGTATACAATCGATGATCACTGATGGCTACGACCGATGCCGGCAGCAGAAGCTCCCATCGATGCCAAATCATGAGCTAAAGCTCCACCCTGATGATTCCGACAATGACCTACGCCGATATATACAATCTACGGGAATAATGGTCATTGGAGCATGGGTTAGGAAGTCGAGATATGGAGACGGGATCAATTTTGGATGTTGTCATGTTTCTCTCTTCTCTTGTTCTCATCTTTGGATTTCGGCCCGGTACAAATGGTGTCGGCACGGGTTTTACCAACTCCGGATCTCAGTCAATGGGAGGTGGAGTTTCCCCCTGCACCAGATCCCCCAAAATTTCGCCATTGAGCTGTACCGATCGGTTGTGGGACTGATGTGTTCGTATGATTGCGTATATAGGATGACTGTTTCATTCTTCATTTCCCTTTCCTTCTTTTCTCTTATACTGGCTTTGCCAGGCCAGGAGGTCTGCGCCTAAAGAGAGGGATAATGTAACGGCACAGTCGCACGTGACGTGTCCAGGGCCGGGTGACCCCCATTCTATGTAGTCGTCTTGCCACGAGCCTTAGATCTCTAGCGATAATCTTACCTATACATCTACATGTCAGCATATATCGTCAGGCGACTCCACGTGTGCAAACATATCCATATACCCCCGGACACTGGCATATGCGTCCTCACAGGTGGTGAGGACTGTTGGTGACGCCAGGAGTTGCGTTGGCATATCAGCTCTCTGTGACCATTCAGACCCTGTGTATCTCGGAGCAAAACTGAGTCGTTCCCAAGTTATCCCAACAGTGCAACCATTCAACACAACTAACAACGCCTAGCGGTGGAGACAGCACACGCAACTGATGTCATAAGGTAGAGAATACGTCATTGTGCGCATTGCGATGCGTTTAGCTCTGCCACATTGGGATTTCCACCGAGAAGCTGAAGATATACACAATCGATGGTTTGAAGTAATATGCCAAGACAGAGTGCAATATGATGATAATCGCGCCAAGAAGGCATATACACCCTTCAAGCAGTGCACATAGAACTTCAGATGTTGCTGTAACAGTGAATATCAATGCTGAGTGTAATCTGAGTTGCATGTGATGGCAGTGAACACCATAATGGAATGCTTTTAAAGGGATCTCGTCCCCGAGTATTGTCACAGTTAGGTGTCTAGCACGGTCTACATTGCGCCTCCTGTTGTTGTTGAATCCCTCCATAGTCACTCAAATAGGAGTCAACCTCGTCTGCCGTTGCATATGCATGCAGAGGAAATTATTCCTAAAGTCTTAACTTTGGACATGCAGATAGGATGATGTCTTCCCAAAGCCCTCAGCCAGGCAGCTCTCCGGTTGTACACAATGTACGATGCCTTGCCAATCATCTCATTCAATACATGCGAGGGCCATGAAAGAATCCTTAACATCTCCCTGTGAAGAGATGTGTATCCATACCAGCTGGCGAGAGGGATTCCTCTCCAGGAGCGCGTTCCGTAGGCTCTACAATTCAAAGTCAGAACTTCACCCCCTCATCTTCGCTGAACATTACCCGCATTGCAGATATCACTCAACGCGTGAATTCCACCCTATCCGCTACTCACCGACGGTCAATAATTACTCCAACAACAATGCCAGGCAAAAGCAGGCGTAACACACCAGCACCCGGCGGAACCGCACAGGCAGACTCAACACGTCAGGTTGTATCCAGTCCCGGATCCGGCATTGGTAGCACTTCCACTCCTCTCAGCCATCTTTAAATCCTGGCTACCCCCATCCCTGATCCAGAAGCCCGCACAATTATTACAAATCAACTGCAAACGTGAGCTACAGAAAGAAATCAGAGACATGGGCAGTGGCAATTGCAAACGCAGGGGGTGTATACACCTCGATCAGTGGTCTCCGGCAGTCGCAGCACCGAGCGATGCGGTGACTCCGACATGCTGAGTCTTGTGATTGCAACGGGCAGGTTCCTGGAGCTCAACATGTGGAAAAGTCGGCCGTTGATGAGTGCAAGCGACTTGGAGATGGTAAGTTATGCAACGCGACGTGTTGCGAAGACATCAGCTGACGCCCCACACTGGTAGATAATAGAGATGTACTTGAACACCACAATGTAACAAAACAAAATTTGGTCCATAGCGTTTGAGGCATGCACAAAGGAGATCTTGACAGAGGTAAGCTGAAGCAATGGCCCGTGTAGGATATCACATGCTCAAAGTGGTAACAGCTTCGTGCACAAGTCGATATGGTAATATACCATTTTTATCAAGTAGCAAGGGACAATGAAGCAGAGCTTCATGATCTCCACCGGTTTGAATCTGACGCAGAGTGTTTATATTTCATTGATTCCCTTCTGGCCGACAATAAGAATCTTTTTCCTGCAGCGGAGAGTTTGGAAGGTGGTGTACACGATCCAACTCCAACGCAGAGAGTGTCGAAAGTTACTAACAAATGGCCAGCGTCCACTATACTTCCTGGCGGAAGCAATCCCGGAGTGTATCAACCTCAAATTTTATCATCAGGCGAATGACCTTCGCAAGTATGTTGATGGATATGATATTTCCATGCTTGATGACAAGGACAGTCATATACCCTCGCCACTGATCATGTTTACCGGCACCGTGTTGTGCCATGCTCTCCTGGAGTGGCAACAGAACAAAGGGGTCTTTCCGAAATCTTCCAAGTCCAAGCTGACAGCGGACAGACCAGATCGCTCGAACTACTTCAATTACAAGAATGTTGGTGGTAAGAACGCATCCTGCTGCGCTGCAACAGGTCCCAAGTTGTTAACCTGGTATGGCGTTGCAGACACATATACATTCCTGATGAATACCTGGAACATAAAACCGGAGAGCTACCAACAGAGCATGTATAACAACACTCTTGCTACAATCAAGCGTCAGATCCAACAGGCGGATGATCCAACCCCTGCCTAGGTGATCAGCATGGAAGCAGCATGTGTTGACAATGCTATTCTTCTTGATCATTTGGCCTCCGTAGTAGCGCTTGAGGACCATGACATTTGAAGCACTTACCCGAATATCCCTCAACACAGCAATTGCGCGGATGATCATCTTCATTTCGGGATCCCAGAGGGCAGCGGGAATTACGAAGATGATTGAGACGAAAGCGACAAGTGCGATGATATCTCCACCTGCAGCCGGTGACAAAGGCCCCCAACTGAACTCGAATGGTTTGACCTGGGACCCGGTGATGTCGACGGGTATGAGGGCGAGGATGGCAACGATGTGGATGCGGATGAGTAGGAAGAAGCGTCGCAAGCTGATGATGGATTAACGCTGAATGTGGACAACTGTGGGCATAGTAGGTTTGACCAGTGAACCATTGATGTTGATGGGTATGAGTGCGAACATGGCGACGATGTGGATGCGGATGAGCAGGATGCAGCGTCGCAAGGCAATTATGGATCAATGCAGAGTGTGGAGGACTAAGTGCATAACAGGTTTGACCAGGGAACCAGTGATGTCAAAGGGTATGTGTCCAAGTATGGCGACGATGCGGATGTGGGTATGAAGAAATCTTCATCGCGAGCTGATGATGGATCCACGCAGAATGTGGAGGACTGAGGGCATAATAGGTTTGACCTGGAAACCAGTGATGGCGAGGGGTATGAGTGCTAGCATGGTGACGATGTGGATGCGGATCAGAAGCAATAAGCATCGCCAGCTGATGATGGATCAACGCAGCATGTACAGGACCGAGGGCATAGTACTAGAGAGTGTGAAGATTGGACTGTGTATTTCAGACCTGTAAAATAGGATAATGGCGAAGAAAATGCAATGGCAAGCGATGTATCCGAAGCGAAGACATTATTGTACTATGTGACAAAATCTCGAAGCTCAACATATCTGGGGCGAATGTGGCATCCGATATAGAGCAATAGCGAAGAGGTAAAATGTGGCTATCGGCCAGGGAAAGGCAGAACCATCGCCAGGCTTTGTGTAAACGGCTACAGCCTAACTGCAGCCCCTGTGAAGAGTGTAACACAATTGTTGTTCTGACGGTGCTTAAACCACACACAAAGTAATGGAGGTAAGTATGCAACCCGACCTGTCGCATGGGCGACGTGAAGCGTGAAATTCTTCGTCGGAGGATTTGAGGTTCCGTCAGAGCCCTCGGAGCCGTCCGGAACACCCGGGTGTTTCAGACAGAAACCAGGTTTGCTGCTGATGAGGTATCCAATGCTGTGCCATTGCACGCCAGTATCTAGTGCTGGGCTCGAGCAAACCACTGAACTACGACAGTTTCGGGAACGGTATCATGTGTGGTTTTTGACTGTCTCCAGCCAATAACAACTCGCCCTAGGAAAAAACTGGGCTCCACTCCAACACCATGTGGTATGATAGAGAATACGTCGCGTGTGACATTTGAGAGATCGGCATACTTTGAGTGCGTTTCTTCTTGTGGGCGCCACCAGTTGGTGATATCCGGTATCCAAAATGTACTGCTAATCACCATTGGGTTGTAGTGGAAATCTTCGAGATTTGGATTAACTTGCCCCCAGTTCTTTGGTCATTCAGGCGGTGAATTCAAATAGAGACTGGCGGTGGTCAATCAGTGTGCTGCATCAGCAAAATGCATTTTAGTCACTGGAAGCCTCCAGGAGTATCTGAGAGGATTTAGAGTGTAAACTTAGATGCGTCAATGTCAGGAAAGTCTCTGCCCCTGGGAGGGCATTCTGGCCGGCCTTCAGCGTATCTGGGATCTCTGACGACCGGTACAGGAATCGGTGTGATAAGTTTGAGAACATCTCGGAGTACCGGAGGGAACTTGAGGTGCATCTGGGAGCACATGGGAGCGCTGGCGAGAAGCCTGGGAGCGCCAATGAGCAGCCTAGGAGGGGCAATGACAAGCCTGGGAGCCCCTGCGACAAGTCTGGCAACACCTCGAATCACAGTAGAGCAGTCTGGGAAAAACAATGTCTTCTGTTGGAATGCTGCTGGTGAGCCTGGATATCATAGCTACTACTTATCGTTCAACAATTTTTATTACTCATGTATCCTAATCTATGTATCTATATAGCTACCCATCTGCACACGTTATATCTGGACTGACTGCAGACGGTGCTTAGAGAAATTCGAGGTGCACCTGAAAATGTCAATCGAGCAAGTTAGGAGATGGACATGGAGGCCATGGTCAAGCGAGATTGGTGATCCACTTGGAGGCCGTGATCATACAAACTTAGAGGCCATAATCGTGCGAGTTTCGAGATACACTTGGAGGCTGCGATTGAGCGAGTTGGTAGATACACTTGGAGGCCGTAATCAGGCGAGTTTGGAGATACACTCTAAGGCTGTGATCGAGTTAGTTTGGAGATACACTTGGATGCTGCGATTGAGCGAGTTTGGAGATACACTTCGAGGCCGTAATCAAGAGGGTTTGGAGATACACCCCGAGGCCATGATGGAGCGAGTTTGGAGATGCACCTGGAGGCCGTAATCGAGCTAGTCTGGATATAAACTTGCTGGGCGTAATCGAGTGAAATGGGACAAGTATATGAAGGAGGTCAATGGATGACGTGCCGGGTGCTGAGACTCAATTCATCAGTTAGTTAACTTGCAACTTTGGGGATGGTAACATGGTGACTTTACCTGTGAGCTCTCATGGAGATCGGGATGATGGCGGTCGATCTTATATTGAGGCACGCTGGATGTTGAAGCTACATTCAGCGGTCAACTCGTAATCATGAGAATGAATGAAAGACAAACAATCTTGAGTGGACGCTGTACTCAGTGTATGCTGCACTCAGTGTATGCTTGTTCTCGGTGTCAACTCATGATGATCGCATGGAGAGATAGAGAGGGATGACTGAACTCTGTGTTCTGCGATGATGGTAGAGTTGTGGCAGAGAAATAGAGAGATGGGGGATGAAGATGAGAACAATGTGGGGGATATGAGCAGATATGAGAAATCAGTGGTATGACTTATCTGATTAGGTTTAGAAGACCTCGTATCGCTGTTATTACACACCAGATCGGGACTCGCGCCTGCTGTATTGGGGATGGTTAATTGACTGGCACACGGAATTCTCTGCAGTCCCAGTTTCTCATGATGATTTGTCCCATTTCTCCCTTTCTCATCCTCAACTCTACCATCACCTAAGAACACGAAGTTGAGTCATCACTCTCTATTTCTCCCTGCCATCCTCATGAGTTAACACCGTGTTCAGCATATACTGAGTACAGGATACACTGAGTACTGCATACACCGCGCACAGCATCATCTCAAAATCGACAGTCTACCCCTCCGCGCCAGTCTCTCATCTCTCGGCAGACTATATTGTACTCGATTCTCCACACTCCCGCAACTGCGAATTAACCAGTCAATAGAGTGTAAGCTCCCATCGCGCCTTCCTCCCGATCTACCATATCCAGATGGACTGCGTCCAATTACTCCTCCAATCTCGCTCGGTCATGGCCTCCAAGTGCATCTCCATACTCGGTCGATCACAGCCTCTAAGTGAATCTCTGAACTCAGACTATTACAGCCTCCGAGTTCACACAATCACGGCCCCCATGTTCATCTTCAACCTCGCGCGCTCACAGCCTCCTAGTGCATCTCCACCTCGCTTGATGACGGCCACCAAGTATATCTCCAAACCCGCTCGATTACGGCCTCAGAGTGTATCTCCAAACTCACTCGATTACTGCCTCCAAGTGCATCACCAATTTCGCTTGCTCACGGCCTCCAAGATCACACAATCAGGGCCTTCAAGCGCATCCCCAAACTCGCTCGATCGCAGCCTTACAGTGCATCCCTAAGTTCACTCGATTACTATGAGGTGAAACGGTAGAGCAAGAACTCAGACAGCCCATCATCGACATTCCGCCGGACCTCACACAGCATCCGAAGGGAATTCTTGAGAATATGCGGCTCTGGCCCGAGGAGTGTAGGAAGAGTGAGACAGGATATGACTGGACACGAGCCAGCCATGATGTACCGCGCAAATTGCGTGGATCTAAGAAAGCTCGGCAAGAGTGCATGAAACTGAGAGCTGGGATAGATAAAGTGTGTATTTTGTATGTGATGATGTCTATCTACTCTGGGGTCTCCCAAATATACGCTCCCTGTCGGTGAGTATATCTTTGTTATCTCTGTATCTCTGTATGTACATAGAGATATTTAGAAAATACATGCCGTATTATGTTCTAGAAAATCTTGTGACTGTAACAAAGACGAATATGATACACAAAATGCCTTGTGGTTGTGAGAATATGGTACCAAGTCTCCTGCAGTGATTGTGCAGAGGTTTCAGCTGCTCACGAAGTCTCCCGCTGGCCTGCACTGGGGTCCCAGGTGCTCTTGAAGTCTCCCGCCGACCTGCGCAGAGGTCTCAGGAGCTCCAGAATTTGACAATTCCAATGGTCAAATCTTGAAGCATCCTGATTGCACCTCCATAACTGCAGGTGATTACAGGAGCACCTGATCCTTGCTCTTGCAGAGTCTGAGAGCACATTGCAAAGCTCCAGGGGGGGCTGCGAGCATCTGAAAGTACTTGGAAGCACCAGTGAGGGCTACCGGAGTGTCTGCAAGATTTAGATGTGGCCTCCCGACCGATTGATATTTTGCTGATGTGCATGATGGCTTCTTCCGGGTGTCTTTTCAGTCACATTGTTAGACATCAAGTATTCCTCATCATCGCTGAAAAAATCATATCAATGAAAGGAAGATTGACCAGATGCTGCAGCTGTTCCAGGGGCGAAGACATGGTTGCTAGTTACGCATTCGGGTTGGATTATCTGCACACGTCTATATTTGACACAGTATTTGTTCTCCACGTACTTCAGAAATGTCTCCTGGTATTGGTTGGTATAAGAAGTCTCGTCTTCGGAATTAATATCGATCCCCTTGTCACACTTCCTAAATGCTTGCACCTTGTGGAAAGGATCAAGGATATGCGCTGAACTGACAAGCATACCCATCATTGGAGTTACTTCAGCGTAATATTTGGAAAGCTTCTGATTGGCTAACTTGACGGCAAAGTATAAGTCTTGCGTCCATGAAGTTATCTTCTTATCCAAAGGTTGGATAATGCCATCAATGTGATCGAACATGTGATTGTAGACTGTGACAACATGATGCAATATAACCGTATGCCTGTTGGACATCCACAGAGTGCAGTATGGAAATGGCCTCAAAACTTCGATGATGTACTGAACAATGGTCGATTCATCCTGGGTGTAACGGCACGACTGGACGTGACGTGTCCAGGGCCAGGTAATATCCGTTTTATATAGTCGGCTCGCCACAAGCCTTAGATCTCTAGCGATAAATCTGCTTTAACTACCATATACTACTCTTCACTATTTACATCCACGTTTGCAACCATATCTACTGATATATCTTCTTACGAGGCCATACACGGGCACATGACTTTACATTATTATCACTCTTGAAATTCAGATACGTTTCGCTTACGGGATTTTATGATTTACCCTGTCCAAAGCGTCACCATACGCGCGAGATATCGTTCAAAAACGAGAGCACTGATTGCAGAAGTGAAGTGTGTTGATAAGTCTTTTGAATTGAGGCTAATGGTAGCAGAGATGATCTTGTGCGGATTCTAGAGGCCAATCAGCCAAAGACATGTCGCGACACCTAAGAATGAGGAATCATCAGCATTTGACAGTGACAGATTGCAAGAGCAAAAAGGCGTGATAACTACACCCAATTGAGGTTAAGGATTGCAGAGACAATGCGACTAGATTCCAGACACCAAAGAGCACGGAGACGCGTCAGCGACCAAGTCAGTCAAAGTCAATTGCAACGAATTCATACGCGAACTCGAAGGCTATCAATCGCAGGATCAATGAGAATTCATAAGTTACAATCCAATTGAGCCAATTGACGATGACAGGGACGATTCCAGATCCCATGCGTCCACGAGAGTCGCTTGATCGGCATTGCCGAACCTTCTCCCGAGATTTCTGCCAACCGTATCCGACAAGCACAATCGAAGCTGCCAACAGCCTGAACTGGCACATACCTCAAACGAAGTGCACCAACTGAGGATCAGGGTGGATTTACACGATACGCACGATTCACATCTAGCGACGCCACTGATGAATTTACCGCAGTGGCTACGGAAGTCTTCCAAGGCTATATACGAGTTCAAGATAGTGGTGCAGCGATCACCAATTGCACCTCAGCTCTGGATGGGAAATATAATAACCCCCGAATGATCTGAAGTGGCTAGCAGATACAATTCGCGATGCCATTGCCATTTATCACCTTTGGCACCTTATTGGACGACCAAATCGGATCATTGAGGAGAGAGAGCCATTTACGCCAACTCAATTGTATTTCGTCAAGCAAGCCAACGAAAGCTGATCCCCAAAGAGTGAATATGGACATGTGCCCATACGATGGCATACGACGAGGGGTTTCAGGAATACAACGAAGATGGTTTGTATTTTGTAGCCGGGATTGTCTGGATCCACGGGACTACTGGAGGATGGACCATCTGGGCACTCTCAGGAAACCAGCGGTTTCCGCATGTATTTAAAGCGCAAAGAGGTTCAATTGATGTGTCGTATCCCCACGTGGGAATGGACAGTATTTAGTTGTCAGACAGTCCCAATTGGGTGAGGCAAGGACGGTTATCTGGTTGTCATACAGTCCCAATTGGGCATGACAAGTACGTGATTCGCCTCATGAGCTTATTCGTACAACGTGGTGGCAGCTGCTGTGGATACACTGTAAGCTGGAGACTGATAGTAGTTGCCTTGGTACCAGTCCAGGAACCCTAGCGTCGACTTGCAAAAGCATTCGACTTTTGGCTCTGCAACCCCAGGGTGAGTGGAAGAGGTGGCAGTGGACAGGGCAGGCCATCAGGTATGCCCCGGGAAAGTACCTGGATAACGGCTAGGGTGGAGGCGCATTCCGAATGTGGTTGTACTTCATATATTCCAATACTTGGAGCTACTGCTATTGACAATCAACTGGCCTGTGAGGAGGTTGTTTGGACGTTCTTCCTAAGAGTGGGAGTTAATATAGGGCTACTGGGAGTGAATGTGGGAAGCATCTCAAGTTGTGAGATAGGGAGCAGGCACTGGACGGGCGAGCCGGGAGAAGCGGCGGCAACGGCCTGAAAGAGGTTCCCAAGTGTATACTTGTGTAAACATTGTCAGCACGCCGAGACATGAAGGGAGTACTGCACAGCGGGGCTTGGCTCTTCCATGGGCAAACCGTTTTCAATCCGGACACCTAGCTATTCCTCTTCCGGTTGATATCTATTATGAATTGTGTACTAACGTTTGCAGATGGAGCTGGCACCACAACAGATGATGTCTACATACGATGGTGGATTTGTCCAGCAGTATATGGAGATTTCATGGAGGTTTTCAGAAACGCTCAGGGGGAGACACTCCCGCCACATCGGTCCATTGCAATCAATTTGGAGCCTGACTACAGTTTGCGATATGGGCGGATTTACCACTTCTCGGAGTTGGGTGGAGCGATATTCACGCAATAGCGTGTATTATGATCACATGCTCACGAGGTTGGATCATGGATCTGGAGTAAAAGATCCCATGCCATATGGGCGGATCGATGAGTGGGTATTTCTTATTATGGACGACATGTCACCAGATTATGGGACTGTGATGAAGAGTCAACGGAAGACAGAGATTATGGAAGTCAGTAACAATGACCTTTAGAAAACTTACAGAGCTACAGGAGAAGTCACGGAATGCGGCCCATAGGAGCGCAATTATGCACAGTGGAAACAAATGGCTGGAACCGACTGGATCACAGGCGGAGATGGATCACGGCCGGAGATGGATCGCAGCCGGAAAGAGATTGTGGCCGGAGATGGATCTAACGATGAATTACGGTCAGAGATAGATCGTGGCCAGATATGGATCGCGACCGGATATCGATGGATGACCGGATATGGATGGCAGGAGATGAATCACGGGTGACCGATGACAATCAATCTCCTTTCATATATGAAGCTACAAAGTTACAATCGAGCGCGGGTTTGCAGACATACGCTGTTCCAGCTACATGGCTCCACCGAGTACGACACCAAGCACTATTCAGAGCACTATTCAGAGATACCGAATTATGCATCTTCATGCGCCAGTTCCAATCACGAATATGATCCCGAATCAGATCCAGAGTCACACATGTACAATGCCGATAACGCACAGGCCATACAAGATTGTCTGTGGCGGAGCAACGATCGTTAAAGAGGGGGATGACAGTGCCGGAATTGCAACAACCCCTACCGCAAACAATTACCATACTAGCAGTGCAGGAACGAATCACTGTGAAACGCATCTGCCAATATGGAAGGCTAACAATGGCAAAAAGTGCACCCAGAGAAGTGATGGCAAACACACCTGCAGATGAATCAAGAAGCCACATGTCCAAGTTACAATCACGGATGAGATCCCGACTCAGTCCCGGCGATCCCGACTCACTCTCGACGATCCCGAGATACACAGCTGGTACTGGGAATCAACTTCGGAATCTATCCTAACCAATCGAAATGGCACCCAAAGAAGCCGTAATGGATTGGTTGTCTGCAGAGCTACGACATACAAACGGGGGATGACCGTACCGGAATCAAAAGCAACCCCTACTGCAAGCAATCACCGTACTGGAAGTCCTGGGAGGAAGAACGTTGGAGCATACTTACCGCCAGAGAATCGCACCTGGAGATTAGTCAACAAGAAAAACGATGATGTGGATACCCTGACAAGTGACAGCGAACGCACCTGTAGTAGGAACGGAAAGCATACCCGGAGGAAAGTCGGGGAGTGCACCGACCAATTGGAGATGATCAGTGCACCGAGCACAGGGTGGATGTCCAGTGTACCTATATGTGCACTGACTAGGAGGATGATCAGTGCGACTACTGGAGCAGCAGAGAGATGATGAGAAGATCAAGCGAAGTTGATCTATGCCGAACGAGTGCATTTATGTCTACCGAAGCAGTTCTAAACGAGACTAAAAATCATCTCCGAATGTACCGAATTGTCTACCGAACCACATCTCAAGAGAAAGTTTCCGAATGGCATCGTGAGCCAGACGAGACTACTACCAAGAGATGATTACCGGATTGCCTTGAATGGAGGGCGCCGGAACTTAGTATTGTTGGGATGGAATAAGAGGATTATCGGGAGCACTCTACAGAAGGCACAATCTGGGAGGTTTACCAAACGGCTTACCGAGAGGAATGCCGCACGACTATACTGGAGGACTATAAGCCTGCTTGGCGGATGCTGAAGGAGGATGAATATAACTACTGACGGGCACCGTGCGATTGTCACCGGCTGCAAGAGAGAATATCGGATTTATTAAGACTGGCTGGCTAAGCTCTGCACGAGGGCTTGGGAGAGCGCAAACGCGCTTGCATAAATATGACAAGAATGACCATATCATGAGAGTCTTATGAGATAGATGCGAGGTCATATATGATTGACCATCACCGGCGGCTGTGACACCGAGAGCAGAAGCTACAATCCACGCCGAGAACTCAACACCCCTCAATCTGTGCTCTGCGCGAATGACTACCGAAAGAGCGTCCAAAGCAGCAACAAAGATCACTGAAGGGCTGGGCCTGTGGAGTTGTTCACGAGGAATTAGGAGATCTCGGGTGCTAGCGCACTTCAAAGTATAGTGAGTATCACCGGTTACTGGAATGCTTACAAGTTAGATATACAGATGCAATGGCCAATGGCGATGGCGATGGCGATGATGATGAGCAGCGAGCCGATTCCACCATCTATGCCGAAGTGTCAAGACAAGACACATGCTACGATTGCGGATTGCGGATTTCACCGAGATTACCATATCTAATTCCAACGCTGGCCTATGCTTGGCACTAGTTACGAGTGCGAGATTTGATGGTTGGATGCCGGACATTCCGGAAGTGGAGATATGGAGGACAGTGTTACTTTAGATGTTCCTTCTTTCTGCATCTCTTCTCTTTACATCTTTACTTCTTTGGATCTCGGCCCAGTACAAATGGCGTTGCCACGGGTTTTTACCACCTCCGGAGATAAGTCAACTGGAGGTGGAGTTTCCGCATGCGCCAGATCCCCCGAGAGGTTGCCCTGAGCGGGGCTGATCGGTTGTGAGACTTATGGGTTCGTACGTTTGCGTACGTGGAACGATTGATTGATTGTTTTCTTTCCGTTCCTACTCTTGTACGGGTTTATACATCCCAGGGGGTCCGCACCTAAAGAGGGGGATAATGTAATGGCACGACTGCACGTGACGTGTCAAGGGCCGGGTAATACCTGCTTTATATAGTCGGCTCGCCACAAGCCTTAGATCTCTTCTGATAATCTTAGTTTAACTACCATATACAACTCTACACGATTGACATCCACGGTTGCAACGGTATCTACTGATATACCTTCCTACGAGGCCTTACGCGGGCGTATGTCATTACACAATGTTTTGAACAGTAGCCGGGGAAATTACTGCATTCATGATTTTGGAGCCACTCACAGGTCAATTGTTCTAATTGGTTGATGTGCTCAAGCAAATCCAATGTTGAATTTCAACGTGTCTTCACATCCAGAATAGGTAGTACGGCAATGCGTAATTTGGCAGTTGGACAGTCTATGAAATTGTTTCGACGACCTGGTGTCAGCGTAATCAATACAGCAAGCAGTCTCTGCTATATGAATGTAAGTTTCAGGACTTTCAAAATGCCATGGAATACATACTTTCTCAATTCTCTTCACCAAACCTGATCTCATGGCCGCCACCTTGTTGAGTCTAGCATTGCCCTCTTTTCGAAGTTTTTGAATCTTCCCAATGTCCATGCTGTCTTTGTCTCCAAATTGCTGATTGCCCTCATGGGCTTCCCAAGACTTGGTGCGGCCTTTCACACCGAGACAGCACATCAATGCACCTAAAGCTTGCATTATGAAGCCCGCCTTGCATTGTAGGTGATTCCTCAATGCAGCCCACTAGATTCTGTGGGCCTCAAGGGTTGATTGCGGCTCACAAGTCATCGAGTAATTTGAGGTAGCAGTATCAGTTGTAATTCCAAGCAAACAGCCGTCGGTAAGCTCAAAACAATCCAGAACTTTCTTCAAATGCCCGGCTACCATTACTCCAGTATGTTGGCCCTTCACTCATAATCCGTAATTAGCATTTGAAACGGCAGAAGAATAGAAGATCAACCTCATTGAAAGCGAGATATACTTCTCACAATGCCCAATTTCACACCATATAGCACGCAATGGCTGACGTGATGGCTAGTGTGTTTGTAGATGTCGACTGATCCAATGCTAAACTCACTGTATTTCGTGCCGGTGATTGCTTCACAGTTGCATCTATGGTCACCGACTATTCCCTGTGGCAAATACTAACAAGAGTCGTGGCAGACGGCAGCACTAGGTCACTTCGTGATGATGTTTCAGACTGGTGTAGCTCGAGATATGATGTAGTATTCCATGGAATATGAGCCTGAACAAATCTTAATATGATGTAGCGACTCCATGTGTCTTGGAGAAATTCGGAAGTTTCATAGTCCTTCTCTGCCAGTATGGATCGTTTTGTCTGTCAATTGAGTCAACATGGATCATACCTGAATGTTCAATATGAATTTGCTTTGCAAAGTCAATATAGAAATTCCTCAACTTCCTTGTCTCCTCAAGATGACCAAAGCTGTTTCGTCGACTGTAGAACAAGTCAATTCAGTGACTTCGGACTCTGTTAATTCATTTAACTTCGTGATGTGAGCTTTGACCCGCATGTGGTTCCACATGAAGCTGGTCCAATAATCTGGTGCATGGCAATGAACATGGTGACACACGATGCATATGACGTCAGAGATGCCGGTCTTATCAATTGTGCAGTGTAAATAAACTCGGCATGCAGGAGGATGTCTAGATTTGTTCCAAGCAATTGGATGTTTCAAGCCTACATTCATTGAAGTCCACCAAGCATCAAAGATAATTTGCATAGTAAGCTCGCTCAAATCCCAAATAAAGACAAGTTCATTTTTGGAAGAGATCATAACCTCTAACAATGAGGTATTTGAAGATTTTGAATCTGACATGGCGGTAGAAATTGGAATGATAGGTAATCTGACTCGAGAGACTGTCCATCATAATGTTATATCCAAGAAGAATACGGGTTCTTGAATATTGACTCTTGAGCTTCAAGCAACAATGTCAGATCTGTGAAATATTGCATGCATATTTGTGAAGTTGTAAATAACGACATATTGAACAGACTGACCGCGTTAAACACCATTTGTGAATCCTGCAATGCAGTCACTTGCTGTGTGGCATACTGCGCCTCAACGAAAATTGGTGACAGGCTGTGGGCGCTCAATTGTTGGAGGCGGACACGATATTCGCAGTAGCATTTTTGCCTAGACAGGCTGCTGATAGGTTAATTATGGGTCACTACCACTTCATAGCCCTTAGATCATCCCAGATGCAACACCAGAAATCGTTGATGCTCCATTGACACTCATCTTTCGGCGGTGGAAGCAATATCGTCATTAGCGTATGGCTTATAGAAACAGCCGAGAGGTTGATGGTCGGTCAACGCTGATCCATGGGCCGTAGATTGTCGAAGGTGACAGACCAAAAATCTTTGACGCTCCGTCAATAGTTATTGTTAGCCGGTTGTAGAGATAGCATCATTAGTGTTTTTGCCCATATAGGCAGCCGATAGGTTGATCGGAGTTTGACACAATTCCATAGACCTTAGATTGAACAAGATACAAGACCATAAATCATTGATGCTCCGTTGACACTCATTTTTAGGTGGTTGTAGCGATATTGTCAGTAGCATATTTGCCTATGAAGAAAGCCAATAGGTTGCTTCTGGGTCAACGGCATTTCACAGCCCATATATTATCGAAGATGCAATACTAGAAATCATTGACGCTCAGTTGATGTTCATTCTCAGGACATTGTAATGATATCGTCAGTAGGATGTTTGCCTATACAGGCACCTGATAGGTTGATTGTGGGTCAACGCCCTTCCATAGCCTGAGGATTATCCAAGATGCCACACCAAAGATTGTTGACTCTCCGTGGACGATCATTTTCAGGAGGTGGTGGCAATATCATTACTAGCATTTTGACCTAAACAGGCTGCAAATAGGTTGATTGCTGGTCGATGCCGGTTCCATAACCCTTGGTTTATCCACGATGCAATACAAAAAATTGTTGACGCTCTGTTGATGCTCATTTGTAGGAGATGGTAGCAACATCATCCTTAGCATTTTGGCCAGAAAGGTGGCCGATACTATGATTATACTTTAATGTTATTGCACAACAGTTTCAATATCAAAATGCAAGTACAAAAATTGTTGACGCTGCATTGACATTCATATTAAAAAGCTATTGGCCATTTCGTAGCTAGCATTTTTGGCCACACAGGGAGCTGATACCTTGGATATGTATCAAAGCGACCGATTGTTGTCGTGATGATCAGACTCACAAGACCACAAATTGTTGACCCATTATTGACTCCGATTTCCAGCATGGGGTAACGAGAGTGTCAGTTTCATGTTTACCTGTCAAACCGGTGAAGACAATCACTCTGGAAGGATGTACACAAGCAGCCCTTTGGTTGCTGGAAAAGTATGACAAAAAATTGTTGACATTCCGTTGACGCTCACCTTCATGACCTTACTAACATGTCATTGGATTCTTCACAATTGCGTGTAAATATACATAAAGTCGTCATTGTCAGCCAATAAATTGATTCCATCTAAAAATGTTTGCATCCAAAAGATTTCAAGGCTCTCAATTTCGAAACCACCACCAGACATGTTAACTGAGTGATAAATGACATCAGCCTATTATATCAGAGCACGTTCGGCCTACAATTAGCTGCATGTATACTTGTACAAGAGTTTTCAATATATATGGTCTGACTTACTCACCTTTCATCCTGCAGCTCATGTTCTGCGATTTCCATGACCTATCATAAGCAATGTTCAAAATCTCGACCATTTGGACAAGGTCTGGACAGAGAGTGATGCAGTTGGATACATGAACAAACGCAGCATGACGGTCGTTATTCCTCCCATCTCACATTGTGCATTGGCCGCTTCATCTGTGACTCAGTTGATATTAGTTACTTAATTTTGGTTAGTGAGTTTCTGATCAAATTTAATCTTAGTTTTCTCCCTTGACAATAACCGGCAGAATAATATCAAGTTTATTGGTTGTCAGCAAATGCGATTTGGAATCTGGAAGATTTTCATGGCCCATTCAACTCTTGCAAATGCACAGACGAATTAACATTTCTCAAAATTTGGTCACTGAGACCATGCAAAAGCTGACAAATAGCATAATGGGTACACCAATTGCGTTTCTGAGAGCTACAACACAGACAATATAGAGTTATCTATTCACTCCTCTGGTGACCCAGGTGTGGTTATCATTTGCTCATCTAAACCGGGTTTCTAGGCGGTAATTAGCTTCGGCTGCAATGTGCAGAAGGGATTACGTACAGATTTCATGCGCATCGAGTGCTTCAACAGCGATGGATCAGGCACTGCATCCTACGGGACAGAAGGAATAAGTTTCTGGGTCGAGTGTTCCCTTGACAGTAGCTTCATATGACCACTACCCGGTTGTGAAGTGACTTGCGGCATGTGCCCGTTTCCAGTGACGGTCGCGGGATTCTACATAGGCTCACCCAGCGTCGTCAGTGCAGATAAATGTAAAGGCACGTATGCCTGCGTTCGGCCTCATAGGTATACGTATGGTATTTATTGGAATACGGTTGCAAACGTGGATGCGAGTGATAGTAGATGTAGATGTATA
>Ga0307515_10000798_pt1 | contig 72619 bp, 70 predicted proteins | sample 17_EM_MG_FD_194513 | JGI IMG/M metagenome (GOLD analysis project Ga0307515, IMG submission 194513) | Populus trichocarpa ectomycorrhiza microbial communities from riparian zone in the Pacific Northwest, United States - 17_EM | ecosystem: Host-associated > Plants > Roots > Unclassified | place... | reverse complement strand
TGCATCATCGGCGCAAGAGGTTGAGTCTTAGGATAAGACGAGGAGAGAAAGAGTTTCTTAGATAGGCGGCTGTACTTAATTCAATAATTTATTGTATTGTTTATTGGGATTAAGCACCCCCGTAACATCAACAAAGCCATCCCCCTTCTTCTGATTCCTCTTAACCTCAACAAAGCCATCCCCCTTCTTCTTCTGTTGCTGTCCCAATTGTTGTTGTTGTTGTCGCTGTTCGGGTTGCTTCTTTGGTGGTGGTGGTGCTGCCGCCCTCTGCGCCCACGTATCCTTCTTCTTTTCTTCCGGTCTCTTTGCCGGTTGCTGCTGTACTGGGTTCTTGACCTCCAGCTGCTTTTTCTCTCCTGCCCTTGGTCCCTTTGGTACCTCTTTTACCTGCAGTTTTTCCCCCTCTTTCTTCTTTTGTTCCGGTACTGCTGGTACTACCGGCCTTTTCGCAATTGTAACCTGTCCACTCGGAGTGAACCTCGGAAACTCCTGCCTTTTCTTTCCCGGCGGAATAACTGGTGCATGCTTCAACGCCTCCAGTTCCTGCTCATCCACCTCCATCGCAGCTCTGATGACTCTTTCCACCTTCTCATTTTCTTCCCTGGAAAAAGTTGCTCCTGGCTCAAACTCGATATCACTCATCTCTTCCTCATCAGAGGTAACCTCTACCCGTTTCCCCCTTCGGATTTCATCTTTTTTCCGATTTTCTTCCACCATATCCTCAAACCTCTGAACCACCCTATCGGTCAATTGGTCCACCATCTTTTCCATGCAAGCACTCATTGCATTTTCAATCGTTTTAGCCATGTTAACAGGTGCTAACTTGGCCACCTTTCTCTCAATCTTCTCCAACCTCTGGTCGAGTTTCTCCCCCCTTTCCTCATCATACTCCCTACTCAACTCAACCTCGGTCAAAATCTTTTCCGACGTCCTACGGATGGAGGTGACCCCGGCATCCGTATGATTCTGTCTTGCCGCCATAAACTCCGCCTGTTTTAGGCACCACTCATCATATCGCTCATCATGCAACTGATTTGTGGCCATAAAATCCCTCAGCCCATTAGTATTCTGGAGATACTCACCAACGAAAGCTTCCAGATTAACTGGCCCATTCTCATTCGTCAATGTCTCTGCAGGCTTGGCCCAATCAGCATCCAACTTTTTCCTGCTTGGCGTCTGCGGCATATTCGGGATTGGTCGTTCGGGCGTTGTCGGCCTTCTACCCCCCTTCCCCTTATTGCGCTTTTTTCCCTTCTAAGTTGGCGTCATGTAGGGCGACTCTTGCCTCCACTCCACCTCCGTCATCATATCATCTTCGCTGTCACTACTATCGCTGACTTCGAATTTTCTCGGAATGGGTGTGTGGACTCTCCAGGTCTCTTCCATTCCCCCCTCCTCTTCGGCGTATTGTGTGGCATTTTCCTCCGACTGAATATACCTGCGCGCGATAATTCCAGCGCTCGCCCTGGGAGTCGAAAAAGGATCCTGAGGGAGTGCGCTCGGAGGTAAGCCCAAAAGGCTTCCCTCATAATTCATAGATGGACGGGGGGACGGACCCCTCTCCTTTGGTGTTTGCGATGGGAAGGAATCTCACTTCCGCCGTAATTCGTAGTCGGTGGTGGTGACAGTGAAGAACTATCGTCGCTCGAAATCATGTGAACTGCGTGGTTGCGCCTGTTCCCATATTCATCAATAACCGAATTCTCACTCCAAATCGGCTCAACAATTTGACTCAAATGCCCCTCTGCCATCACTTCAGCAATATGAATCCTCGCTCCTTGGTTGAATTGTTCTCTGGTCAAAGTAACTGCCGCCTGTTGTACTCCCAGATAATCACCTAACTCCTCTCGGGCTATTTCCGAGGTCGTAGCTGTTTCATCCGGATCGGTAGGAAGTGATCCGGTAATTTCGTTGTGTCGCTCGAGAACTCCCCCGATGTGACTGCTGGAAACGGCCGAAGCCTCAGACGGCCCAGAAGCTGACTCCGTGCCCATTCTTTTTCCCATATTCTCCTTCGCCTTCTTAAGAGACTCCTTAAGAGGGATTACTGTCTTTTTGGCTCCGAAGAGACTCATTTTGGCTCCTAGGTAACTGGATTCGAAGAAAACAGCTGAAAACCGAAGCAAAAGTTTTCTGACGATAATAGAATTGATTGGACGATAAGGGTCTTGGCAAAACTAAAAGGTGGTGTGGTGTGTTGTCGGAGGTGTCACTCCGGGAGGGTGGATTATGCAGCCAACAAGCGAAGAGATATCGATAGCGGCTTTAACCAAGACCGCCAAGACCGCCCTGAGTGGTTAAAACGCGCTCTGGATGGCCCAGATGTCTGAGCACCTACGTTAAAACAGTCAATTCCCCAATGCTTCCTCAAGAATCTAATTATCCCTCCCCCCCCACTAGTATTAAGTGCTGAGCACAGCTACACTTTACTATTTAGTACCACCAGCGGCATTCGGCTAACAAATAAGCCGTGTACTCGTATGATATCGGGAGGATTCTGAACTAGAGTTTAAGGAAGCAGATTTGAAAACTACTTCAGAGAACTCCCTCTCCAATTCTATGGACGGTGCACGGACAGCTGTTCGCGTGAGGTTAATTGCATTCAATCTGGCACTAAAACACCCCCGATTTCGACTTTCCTGAGCAATTACCCAAAACTTATATATTACCAGTGCAAGGGATACCTTGCGATAGTGGGGTCGATTCTAGACTTGGACTCTACTGACAGGAGTTATTTCAACCTACTTGATTTTACGGTGATCTGTGCCAGTGGCGGCGGGCGTCTGTACATAGCTGGTAAGTTTCCCGCAAAACGAAATGACCGGGATACGTGTGTTCCAGCTGATGTGAGAGGTACTCGAACTGTAGAGGCTTATAGTCCATAGTCACTGGTTCCCCTCTCTTTGCGGGGTTGGGTTATGGCGGTCAACATCCCGACCAAGGTTCAATACCGGCTGCACCATATGAAGCCGGTCTAAAGAGTCCGTTCGCGAATCCGGCCCGTCTTCTCCAGTTTATGGACCGGACGAAAGCTGACTAACCCTGAAATGCAAACTCGTAGACTGGTTATTATACATCGAACAGAACCATATAGAGTACACCCACATGCATCCCCTACACACTCGGCTGGAACGGATTCGTTGTAATTGAATTCGAGATGATGAAGAGCTACATTAGCTAATAAGTTACGCTTGCACACCGGCCTGACAGCTAAAAAGATCAGATATATTCCTAGCGGGCGCTCGCATATGGCGCCGGTGCATTGACTTGCCGTTCCTATAAAGATTAACCGCTTCCAATTGGCACACCAATGCACCCGGTGCACGGTATTTTATGCATAACCTGTCAGATTCACACGTTTCTTCCGCGCAAATTTTCCTCATTCATTCACATCTGCTTGCCATAGTATCAGTCATATTTCGTTCATTGGCATCTGATAATTGGAGGCTGCAACATCTTGAGTACGGGGTACCAGTATATGTATACGTGTCACAGAGCCTGCGTGATTAAGAATTATACACAATTTATTGCGTCAAATCCAGATTCCTTTCCTCAAACGCGCGCAAGGTTAGCCTAGCCTGCTTAATGTGCTCCCTCCGTTAATAAGTACTACCTATTTATACCCGCCGAAGTAGACATCAAGTATAGTATAGTACTTAAGTAGCTTCTGTATCTATTATAGATACTTAGTCAGTCCCAGCTACCAATTGCAGCAGCGAGTAATTGTATACATAATACCATTGAGAGTTTTTGCAGGGTATAAAGGTTCAATCGATGTCCTTCAACAACGTTCAACATCTCTACCACCAGCCGAATTCCCTCAATTCCATTTCAACCTTCTTATCTATCAATCAGTAGGCCCACCTTTCCATCGCTATAAAACCAACCCTCTCTGACTTCTCCATAGTGCAGCTTTTCGCCATTTTCTCGTCAGCACTTTTGATCCTTCCCGTGCTCGCTTCATCCTTGTCTCCTAGAGATGCACCGGACAAAACTAAGTGTTCCCTCCCGGGTTCAGTGATACAAGCACTCCTCTCTGGCCAGTCCGGCGAAAGAGCTCTCCAGATCATAAACGCAGACTCCACATCACGCACCGCCGTAGATACCAAGACATGGCTAGTATACTGTCAAGACACCGACTATGGAGGTTGTTGCGCAAACCAGCATCCGAAGTTGGGTATCTGCTACGCGGTTATAACGCTTCTAGACAATCAGTAAGTTGTGTACATGAAAAAAATTTAAAAATTTCCATTCCCATCGATATCTAATAAATTCACAGGATCACCAGTTATAATGTTGAGAATGGGTGCTGTGCATTCTACAGAGATCCGGGTTGCATGAACGTAATGTTCCTCGCTCTGAACCGTGGAGACGTGTGAGAATGCCCATATTGTACCCTGAACTTTAAACGATGGAATGTGATTCTGATTGTTACAGCAATCTTCCCCCGAAAGACAACGATGCTATATCGAGTTATAGGTGCCAAAAAACTTGCGCAGGGGTGTAGTAGGCATGGAGATGACAGACGAGGGAACCGAGGATTGGGCAATTCGAAAGGGTAAGTGGATATGAGTATGAGCTTATGTATTATAGTGGTAATTAATAAGACACGCCAACAATCAGTATGAGTGGCATCGCGAAAGATGAACAGAGTTGGAACTTCAGGCAAAGTTTACTGTCCTTTGGACGAAGTTAGTCTTTTGGGACCAGGTCCGTCCTTGGGGAAGTTGGCCCTTTGGATCTTCTGAAGTCAATGGATTTCTAGCTGTTTGTGGCCTTTGGGGGCGCTGGGTGCACAGACCAATGGCGGCGGCGGACGGAAGCTGTCAGTATCGAGATCAATTTGTACCATGGATTCTCGCTGTCAGCTGCAGAGCTAGTATATGGGAGGAATTTGATAGGAACGCCGCAGTACAAAAAGGGAGCGCTTATCCCCCTCACATGTAGCAAATCCCGTGATGGGATCTACGTGTATACATGTACCCTACACAACTGCCACAGGAGGAACCCGTCCATGAACCGCCCTAACCTTACGGCCTAGTGGAGAGTAGAGTACAACAATGACGCTTGGCAGGTAATATATTCCAAATTAAGAATCCAGAAACTCCGTATTTTTTGCTGGTGGAGTTTGGGCACGAGATCTAACTTCTTCACACAAAGGGATAAAGACGCATATTTAGGCCTTATTTCCGTCATAGTCCCATGGTCTCAACACGCGTATGATTCAAAAGAAAAAAAACAAGGGATAAAGTGAAGTTGCAGGGGATATAGTCTGCTTGTTCCCTTTAAGGTCTCCCCTCCTCCGCCCCTTTCTCCTATTGTATTTCTCTATCCAATAGGCGCATCAACCAATATATGTTCATCAAACAGATGTATCACGGAAGTGATCCGTCAGATAAACCGCGATCTTCAAAAAACATGCCAGGCTTCACAGTCTATCTTTCATCAATTGCCGACACAATACCATTATTCCCATATTACACCAATTAATTTATTTTAGACCCTTTAATTCTAAACTTCCGAATTCAAGGCGATGTAACAGTTGCCTGGCCGCATCTTATATTTGTTTTGTTTTGCGTGGTATTATTGGAGAATCCGTCGGGCCGATCCGTTTAAGCGCTATGGTACAGTAATTAGGTCCATTATACATAATCCATATTCCGACGTTTATATAGGGCTCAGGGAGCCGGTTTCACTTTCTGTGTACTCGCTAAATCTTTTACTCCCTATGTGATGTCTATTCATCTCGGGTTTGAACGATCGAAGAGATGGACAGCTACACCGGCAGATACCGAGCGGTTGTTCTGGAAAAGAAACGTTGACCCCAGTATGCGACCTCGCGTAAGACTCCAACAGGTATAGGCTTAGGTCGCGGACTGTGTTACCTAGGTCCGTGGTAGCAGTTTGAGTGGCATCGTGTTCATTTCGCAATTGACCTGTTAGCGGCTGAGAGTTCCCGCTCAACTCATATGACCTAGGTCCTTGGACAGCATGATCTTATGGTTTAAGATATGTAGCCATCAGGTACGTGGCACCGTGGTCCTCATGTTGCAGAACGTCCGCGTCACCACACTTTAGTGGTGGCGGCCTTCAGGTAGTCGACGATGGTTCAGTTCTTGCCAATCTGGAGTGAACTATGATACCTTGTGGATAAGCAGATTCAGACTGCCGTGTGCAATAAAAACACAATATGTCTTACCAGTACAATATAATCGACGCCTCGAATGTTGGTGGTATACTCTGGCAGCAGGCTAAAAATCATCCCGCACAAGGCCATCCCCTGACCCCATAGATAAAGTTCAGCTTTAAACCATAGTGTTGATAAAGCTTGAAATTCAGACCTTATCCACAGAGTTGGTGTGCAACTTTATTGAGTGCAGTATTATATGATTGATTTATGATATAGCTGAGCTATTTCTGCATGACAGTGATGGGAATAGATCTGTATCTCATGCTGATGAAAGTTTGGTTCTCACATTTTGTGTGTAAACTCCGGTTTCTCAGAACTGGTCCCAGACCTGGTTTCACTAATCAGCAAGGTAGCACCCTAGCTTAACAACCTGTACCCCACACGTGCCCCGCCCAACAAGGTCACCTCACGAAACACAATACGTACTCAGATCGCGTAGATAAAACTTTGTAGGAAGGGGTGTATGAACCCCACAGCATACTAACAGTACGTTTGGATTCACACATTTCAGGTTAAATGTGGCATGCTACCATTTCCTCTAGTGTGAAATGTTACGAAATGCTCATTTTAGCCCTGAAATCTACAAATCCAATCCGAGTCAAACTCAAGAGAGCTATACTAAGAGTTTATATTGGGAATTTTTTGGTCCTTGGTCATCTAGAATTGAAGAAGCACTGCCAGAATCCATTGGTGGATTGTCCCTCTTACTGCCACTTAGGAAGGCCGAGGTAACTGAAGGTGTAATATCGTCTATCTATGCTGGCAATCCGTTAGTACCTATCTGATCCAGCTTGTGTTGGGAACAGGCGGGTTGTCTTCTCTTTGGCAGAGCTAGAGATTTAGGTTACAGATGATTCTTACAAGTTTGGAGCCTAAAGTTCTAGTTCGCATTTGAACATCACCCCACTGAAGTCTATGAGTAGAAAGTCCAATGTGAGGCATGCAGCGTGCACATTTCCAAAGAATAATACTTGTTTTAAAATTGGTGGATATTTTCTGAATATGGACGAGATGATGTTTCCGGATGATAATTTATGATTAGCTTCCTGGCATTCGTCAACACGGTATAAAATGCCGTATCTTGTGTGTTTGTTTGATTTCAGTTTAGTTGAGGAACTGTATATTGTAGGAGCGAGATATTTGGTCATAATTTAACGGTCAATCGGAGATTTTTCTTGCTAGATATATCCCATAGAATATATATGCGCGACCTATCTACAAACTAACAAAAAGTCCTTTCAAAAGTAAGGGTGTACATGTAACTCCCCACCATCACGTCAATAACATTATCACATCACTTAGCCTTAGCTTTTTACAAAACACATACATCACTCCTCTCCCTCATCCCTTATACCTTCAGAGTCAGCCTGAGTCTTCGATCACATCGTCTTCAAATGCGGCCGAGTTTTCATCAGATGACAAGCCAAGCGGCAACCTGTGCTTCTGTGTTTCTAACCTCCTCCATAACCGCACCTATCCGTCTTCTATAACACATTGCAACTCGCTCTCAGTGGCCATGATGTCTGCGACAGCAGATTCGACCAGCAGACCAGGTGCTCTAGATACTTCAATCATAGCTAAGAAACGCGAAGCACAGGGAAAAACTAGACTTCGACACCCCCAGGGTGCTCGAAAGATGGAAGGAAAGAGAATGAATGAAGCCGCTCTCCTACTCTCAGTCGCCTTCGATCCATCCGGACACAGCACTTCACCAGCTATCATATACGTGCACTGTGGCCTCGGGATATGACAAGATGTCTCAAGATATCTCGTCTTGTCGATACTTGGTCACACCAATTCCCGAGCCGAAGTCCCAGAACGCTTTTATCTCGCCCACCACTAAGCAGCGTGTATTCTGGTCGTAAGACCACTTCCTAAGTAGTGACTGGATCATTCGAATTTTCAGTACGCAGAAGTCTATCACGCTCATCGCCAATACGTCTTTCAAAATATTAGATACCGGCCGCAAACCCATGACATAATCCTTGAACACCTTGAGCATCTGCTCAAAAATCACATGTACATTTTCGGCAACTTTCCGTTCGGGTCAGTCAAGTGGTAAATTTGGACCATTCATGGACGGCCCAGGCAACCCGTAGATAGACCGGCATCTCTACGGGCCTACCCAACTGCGGATCCACGAGTGGTCCAAATGGTTGAATGTGTCCGCTGGCACTAGCAGTCAGTATGGCGGTTTATCAATGTTGCGCACATGCGTGCAATAAAAATACTCCACTCCGCAGTAGAATACCAATGTGCATATGATAGCAAAGGATTCTCCTGTCGAAGCCTCTCCATTGCTATTTGTTGCTTCCGGAAAGACTGGCGCAGAAAGCAAGGCCCCCTGGAAAAAAACCACCCAATATTAGTTCCCAACAACACAACGGGCTGCAGATAATTTCGATACCAGACTCGCCATTCGCCGTGAGAGCAATCAGATGCTTTGTACCTGCAGATAGATGGCTTTTACAGATATATAGACGATGGGACTTCCGCGACCGGCAGCCCTACGAGCTCGGCAGATGAAGGCATCTGGGACATCTGCCGAAGTCTGCCGGAGTGCCGTGATGTTCCTAGGCAATGGGTTTCTGCCCAGATCTTCGGATACCAGGCCCCGATGTCTTAGATTCTCCTGCACGGCGCTTGATGCCGGGCTCGCGGTCGCCCCCTGCTGTCAGGAGCGGGGTGGGCCGACGTCGAAGGACGAGGAAATTGGAAATGGCTCATGCGTCTAAGAATCTCGACCAATGAGGTTCGCGTTCCAGCTTAGCTCAGGTATACTACCCAGAAGTTATGAGTTCCAGCTGATATGTAAGAAGCCTTCTTTCCCGGACGCCCCCGAACCACGGGTGCTAGGATGGACTTAGATAGAGTATTTCGGATCGACTGGAGCCGTTACCATGGTTGGCGAGCAGAAGTTATCGGAGAGATCGTTTGTGGGGTGTGATTGGCTTTTGATATGATTGATGGTAAGTAGTAGCTGAAAGCGGTGTGGTGTGTGGCGATGTTCAGCCAGGTAGGTGATATCAAATCGCAAATTTGCAGCAATCGCCATTTTCCAATAGACACACAAGAAACGAAAGAAATCCATCATAACTAATCATCAATTTATGAATCCTTTTTTTTCCTTGCCCCATCGTGACCCTGAAATATTCCAATGAGATTCCCTACCGACCAGAAACAAACAGTGTGCGTGGTCGTGCGTGTTCTCTAGGCGCGTAGACTGAATATTTAAGATTGACCGCAATACTACAGATATATAAGGGCTGTCAAAAGCAAATGGGCGCACATTTCCCGCCCCACACCGCAGACAGTTTAATTTGTGAGTGATGTTTTATGATTGTGGTTTCCCCAATATCAGAGCCTTCTAAGTGTGCAGAGATGTCAAGATTCCCCATCCCATACCATGGGAATCACTGCTTCCGTCGGCAAGCATTGCATATGCACTCTGCGTGTTGTCTAGCTTGCACCACTTCTCGATCTCCCCCACTCCGAGTGCTGCTCTCCACGTAAGTCTGCAGACAGGACAGCATTTTGAAACAACCTGAGACCGTGCGCGCGCATCTTCCATCTGATAACATGAGCACCTGTTGCTGGATGCATGCCCTGGGCCACATATATCCAACCACGTGCGTTCGTCTCATCCTTCATGTGCTACATAGTCCACCCACCATACCCGCCGCTCAGAAGCACTTATGTACATATCAAACCTTCACGTCAAGTCATGTCAAATATCTCGCCGTCGCCCCTCACCCCCCCTTCCCCCGCCGGAACCACACCCCCTTGCTATCTATCACCAATACAACATCTCCTTTCCTTTCCTATCCATACCCACCAGTTCCGCCGATCACTCACACACGCATACACATAATGTGCACTAACATCGCCCACTTCGTCTGCGGCCCGCTGCGTGCAATCCTACGCTATCTGCACGACCTATGTTCGTCGTCGTCATCCTCCTCCTCCGCACAGCATTCGCATACCGGCAGCGCAGAATCGGGTGGCGTGCTCTGGACAGAACCATACAAGGAGCCGATCGCGGTTCCTGCGAGAGTTGCGGTTAGTTCGAGTCCTAGACGGGTGCCTGTTGTTGTTGTTTCGGAGGAAAGGGCACGGCATTTGAGCTGGTGATTGGACGGAGCTGAGAGATAGAGGGATGAGAGGGGTGGCGTGTCTTGCTTTGGGAGTAATTTTCCTTTTGTTATTGGGGGAGTTCGGGATACATCTGCTGCGGGAGTTTATTTGGTCAGGAGGCTTTTTTGTCGTCGGCGAGTTTCAATAGATATGCCGGAGCGTTTGATTTGGGATCATGTAGAGGCTTTTCTGGAGTTTTGATTGATTGATTGGTTAGATGGGGGTTAGGGTTGTTGTTTCGTATCCCTCGGGGCTTTTTTGGTGGAAGGGGCGGTTTTTTTGTAGTTTTGCTTTTCGTTCTTTCCTAGGCGTGAATATGTTGTTCTGACTTTGTTGGTTGGCTGTGTTTAACTGCTGAATGTTCGGAGTGGCCTGGTCATGACGAGTGAGCATCTGAGAAGTGAAAGTAGGCTGGTTCTTGAAGCTGACAACCTCAGAGCATAGCTGTGGCAGCTGACCAGATACCTCCCAACCATCGGAATTCAGACTTTGGAAGTGAGTAATACTCGGCAATTTCGCGTCTGCCGTAGAACACATCTCGTGGCGTATTGCCCGGTCTTGAAACAAGATTGGTGTTTTATTCGAATGGCTGGAACAAATGGTCAACAGTCATACATCATCCATTACTCACATTCCCCATGCGTCCATCCATCATGACACCTCCCTACTTTAGAATATATCTATAAGTGCTCCTACCTAGACCCGGCGGCGCAGAAAGAAAATCATTATGCCGTGCGAAACCATGCGGAAAAACATCGTGACCCTTTGGTGCCCAAATTCTCGGCTGGTACTCTGTACCGTCGCCGGATTGAAAGATTCCATCGGAAGCTTCGGCATTTTGAAATTGGGTAAACCTTTTCGTTCCTCGGGTTCTGTCTACCATCTCGGAGATAATTAACCTTTGGAAAGTTGCGAAACGCTGAGCATCCTTCCCCACCGCATACATTACCGGCTTACGCATGTACCTCATTCGCTCCGAAAATGCTTCTAAAATTGCTTTCGTTTCTGGAGCTTTTTTCGAGGGTCGCGAGCCGGATCCTGGTGTATACAGCGACGCGTAGAATACCGGGCAGTGAAGCCTGGGAGGCGTTGTCTCAACGATGTCATTGCGGTAAGTAAATTAAAATAGGTGGTGGGTGACGGTGAGCAAGCTCATGACTACTCACGCTGAAGTCCAGTCGAAGGGGCAACGGGTCGCGCGCCTCTCTCTGGCACGGTTCCACGTGAGTATGCGTCATGAACGTGCACAGCCTTCCCGAGCATGCAGCTTTCATGTCGCGCGGCTCCTTTTTAGCCCGTTTTGGCACGGTGGGTAAGCTGAGACTGGCCCAGATGATTCGTCACAGTTTGTTTAGCGACCTCTGGTTCCTTCCTGGCGACAACACGATCTGGATGCGTTGGTTGTGGCTGGCAGTGGTGCGTTCCCACGATGGTTCTTACGATGGCGAACAAGCGAATCCACTAGTCTTCGATGAAGCGGCAAAAATTGAAAAAAAGCTTCGTTGAAAACGCGAGTATTACGATCAGGGGAAACTGCGATAACGACGGCGACTTGAAAGATACCAAAGACGTGAGTTATGCGCCTTTATCGGACGGTGCCACAGTTTGTTTTACTTTTTTCTTCCCTGCACAACATCAACCCCCCTTCAGGGATCATGATGGCTGGTTGTCTTGGTTGCTGTCTCATACAAAACCAACAAAGCACCCCCTCCCGCCCCGCCGCCTCACTTTTTCAACATTTCAACGTTCCACCACCTCCTCTTCCTAAACACTTCTCGCTACCACGGCTTTCGCAGCTATCGCACACGAAATTTCGCTACACATTCCGCGCAGATTCAAACCTTTTTTTCGCACACACGATATGTCGCACCCACCAGACTTCCTGCTCCCCTCGCCTCCCGCCTCGCCGCCCTCATCGTCCGCGCCGTCGTCGACGTCATCGCGAAGACGAGCATACTGCAAGAACCGCGTGATACCCACGCTGCAGCGCCATGAAACACTGCTTGCAGATATCCGGATGGGAGGGCGGATGGGGTCGCTGCAGCTGAGTTTCGAAGAGCTCGAGGAGAGGGAGGAAGCGTGGGCCAGCGAAATGAGCGAGAGCGACGCAGACTCGCAGAGGAGTTTGGGTAGCCAGCGCAGCGGCTAGCGGGGGGGAGGGGAAGGTTGCTGGGGTTACGGGCGGCAAGAAACTACTGGGGTAGGGGGGGGGTTTGTCCGGCGGCAAAAAGTACGATGATGACGGTGGTGGAACTTGGGGGAATCTGAAACCCCTGGGTTTTTGGTGACGAAATGGAACTTTACGCGCGCACGAATTGATCACGTTCATCTCGCCACTAGCTTTCCCCGTCTTCGCCACCAACAAATTTGTTACGCGGTTTTGCCACGGAGTTTTTTGATGGGGTGTTATTTTGGACTTGTTTTTGTTTGGGGGCGTTTTGGTACGCAGCAAACGGCGTTTTTTACTCCGCTGGGAAGGGGGGTTTGGGGGCTTGGGGGTTTGGGGGTTTGGGGGCTGCGGGTTTTGCTATGGCGTCTTTATGATCATGTGCTGTATATATATTCATGTACTGGTAGAACTGGGCTGGGAATGGGGTATCAACTGTGTGCACTTTGCTTGCGAAAGTTCCTATGGGGGTGTGGGTGCAAGAAACAAGGCTGTCATCAGGCAAAAGGACGCTGGTCAGCTGCGCGTGGATTGTATGCCCGTCTCGCGTGCGATGACCACTACCGTCCTATGCCTAATTTTTAAGTTTCTAGGGCGTGCTGCCGGCACCGGCCCACTCTCGCTGAGATCGAATGGTGCACAGGGTCGAGGTGGGCTTGGTGAAAGCCTAACCCTAGATCCTGCCTCGCTCTGTGGCATCTTTGTCTGACTACCACTGTGTGGTAACAGGCTTTTCGTCGAGTGACACGCGTAATGCCATCTGATGGGTTCTTGATCCTGCCCGTATTATCTGTTGCGTATTCTACCCGTCGTTTCGTTCCCAGACATTTGTGCGAGCTAAGGTTTGTGTACCGGTTTGCTGGCAGCGGACGTCCCGATCCCGAAGTAGCGACGCGTGGAAGCTTGCTCCGTTAGAAACAGAGGCTCGTTGAGTCTGACCTTGTGCGGACGCTGATTGGCAAGAGGAGTTCACAGAAGGATATCATCCACACCGATTTGTACATCCTGTCTGGGGCCTATAAAACCCACTCTCGGCCAGTAATCTTTGGGATTCCGTTGGACCTCCGAGAACATATGACATCCAGTGCTAAATGAAGTGCCTGACGCTATCGACCAGACGATGGGCTTCATCTCGCATCCGTCCCCGTCACTGGGTATTCGCGGATGCCCCCCATCATCGAGATCCAACCAGACGCTGTCGATGCCAGACTCTTCAGGCACACATCCAATATATATGATACCCCATCGACATTCCTCAGGCTCATCCCAATATATTTTCCCCTCCCGCCCGTCCGGTCATCAACTTATTGCCCATCGTATACCCGGTGCCCTGCACTTCTGTCCTGGTGTATTTCCTCGTCCCCGCGTGATCTCCCCTCCATTCGCTCTAGTCCCGACGGACCAACTACAGTCCTCCGCAGACTGGGTCACAGCCCATCACCGTCGCCCGCAAACACGAAATCTCACCCCCCCCCCGGAGTCTTGGCAGGCTACAATGCCCACATCCGTCTCGGACGTAACACAGCGCGTTTCCTTCTAATCGTGGCGTATACCCGGCACGGATCCACCGAATTGTAATCGTGCATGGTATAAATATCCTCGTTTTTTTTTCCCCCCCTTCCCAAGATACTTCGCTCGTATTATAAACCTTCCACTTGTCTGGAATCTGTTTTTCTCACGTGTGAGGTAACGTTGTGAGCGTGATGTACACTATCGGCTCGGATCACCGGATGGGTGGAAATCGCAACTTCCGAGGCGTGGCTGAAAGCTGCGTTAATCCCGCCTTTGAGTGCGGTACTTTATATCCACACATCGTACGTGTTCCCCCCTCCCCTCCCTCACGCGCACACTCCTGCAATTCTTTACGTTTATATTCCCGGTGGCTATCCGGTACCCGGAGCAAGCTGGGAAAAAAAAAACATCGCACCAGGGATGCAGATGAGATCAGATCGCACATGGGTGTGTGTAAATCTAACCCCCCCCCGGGCCGACAAGTGAGAGATGTGTAATCGCCCAGCCAAGCCCTCCCCCCTCCCTCCCACTTCCCCACTTTGCCGGTTGCGGCGTAGGCAGTGGGAGTGCGAGGCGGGGGGCCGAATGCCGAGGAGTTTGTTGGGCATAGATGCGCCGGAAGAGGGTTTGTGCGAGGGTTTCTCTGGATGTCGGTTCCCGTGGTGTGCAGGGACGCGGGTATTTGCAGAGGAGGAGGAATGAGAGGGTTGCACTTACTTACTTACTTTCCCCCCCCCTCCCCCCCAGCTTCTTCGGAGTTTGTACATATTCGGATTTGCGAATGGGGGTCTTGCGAGGTGGTATATGTACTCTATAGCGCTGGGGACTGGGGACTGGGGACTGGGGACTGGATGGGATGGGGAATGCAATGCTGCCCGACGGCGGCATGTGAGCACAAGCGGACTATTCCGAAGGCTCCCAATGGCTAGGAGGCACTGTATTTAAAGTAACGCGGGGACGGACGAGAACTACTGCCGGATCCGGTAAATGGCCAGAGGTAAGGGTAGGTGCTGTAGGCAGCCCCTCGGAGAAAGCGACGACGAGAGCGCTGGGCGCAGGACCCGGGGCGGATGTGTTACAGTGCTTTCTGGCAGTTGCGATCGGGATTGGGGGAGATGGGAGGGGGATACAGCAGCAGGCAACATGTATATCACTGGGCTGGGGGGATTTTTTTCGCTTTGGTCCCGAAGTTCTTTTCCGGGTGGAAAGCAAACAAAAAAGCAAAGAGCGCACAATGGCAAAAAAAAGCGAGCTCCAATGCGCCCGCCGAACTAACTCAGAGGGGTAGAATCCAATATCGACACATCCCGTGAGGCAAGGATGTAGATGCCGGAGCGTGGAGTCCGCCGTTTGTGCTACAGCCGAAGTCGGAAGGCAAGTTGTCGGGAAAGCAGAGAACCCCCGAGATCACCCTCCGCCAAATTTCATGAGTTGCACGATAAGAGGGAGGGAAGGGAGGGGAGGGGGAAACGCAAGGCAGGCAGCCAGGTAGCCAGGCAGCCAGGGCCAGCGGTTGCACACGCTAGTAAACGAGCATCAGAAACAGAAAGTCGGGGTGATCGGGAATCGGGTCAGCCATCGTAGGGGAAACAGCAATTTTCTGAGAAGCTCTGAAATTTGATGCAAGGGAAAGACATATAGCTAGGAACGCATACATGAGGCCCTGTGCAGCACCAGCAAGCACGCAGCAGTACCAGCGACAACGGCAGCGGCTGGACTTTAATCGACGAACCGGCGTCCGATCCAGCGGTGGCGGTGGTATGGTTGCGCTCTTTGGTCGAAACGGAGCTGAAAAGCCAAACGAGGCTTCGAGTTGTCGAGTTGCAATGACGGTGGAGAAAAAACCAAGTTGTATCATAACGTGCTTCAGAGATGCGTACCTACCCACATACCTGCTTTAAGTACGCACACACCGGGTATGCGTATCCCACAGTACAAACGAAGAGGGCTTCGGGTAGCAGACCGCGGATACTTTTGCCTCCTTCAAACAGTTCCTCCTTTGGTTTCGGGCTGACAGGGAAGCAGGGTGTGTGTACCGACGGAAACAGAGGCGAGGGCTGATGGATATGTGGGATGGGGGTTATGGACGTTGCCTTTTAATGCCGTCTCTTCATGTCGGCGGTGTTAGCACCGGTGATGCTCGTAGCCGAGGACAAGCATCCTGCACGGCTGCACGGGAGGAGGAGGTTCCATTTTCATTTGCTCTTCCACCCATCCATCCCTGGACGCTACGGTTATCGTGTCGTTGGGTCTGGAGAGCCCACTCTAGCCACACCGGCGATCCGAGGCAGCTGTGCGCGAAGGAGGGAGAGGAGATGGCTGCTTGCGCCTGGGGGTTGGTTGGTGCTGGTTCGTTTCGATGGAGTGGACGGGAGGAAAGTGAGGAGCGTCTTGCCGACCAAACGAAGCGGGACGAGCCTCAGCTCTTCTCTCTGTACGAAATTCGATTGAAGCGTGCCAAGAGCGATAACGGAGAGAACAGAGAACGTGCTTCGTTTTTTCTTTCGCACTTTGTTTCTTTCGCTGGTGATTGATGTATCGACTGCCGCATCGCATCGCCCTCTTATTTTATTTTTCGTCTTGCGTGCTTGTTCCGTTCGGTTCGTGTGGACAGGCGTGAAGTCTGCCTGCCCTACGAGGATATTTATCGCGGCGCACTGCTTGCTTGGCCTGTGGAGTTCGGTGATCCATTGCCGAGGGGTGGTGGAGGCGCTGGTAGCCTTTCTTGCCTTTTTGCCATCGCTGCTGGGGTATTCTGCTCTGTGCCCACCTGAACTCGGCAATCACCGAGTCCGGAACCAGCCCGGAGTCACGGCCCACACTTCCCCATTAACCCTCCCTTCCCCGGCTTCTCGTCTCCTCCCTCCCTCCTCTTCTCTGAATCCTCTGCCTTCCCCTTCCTGATTCTTGCCAACACCTATTTCCTAGGTACTTCCCGCCCACACATTGCATCACCACACCCTCCACCACCACCAAGTCCACCAAGTCCACCAAGTCCACCAAGTACTGCCCCCCGTTCTCTGCGACCTGGAGTATCTCTGAAAACCCCCCGTTTTACCCCGTTCCTGTCACGCGGCGCCGTTTTGCACCTTGTTCGTTTCTTCGTTCAGCTCCCAGGTCTGCTGTGCTCCAGCCGCGTGGCCCAAGCGTCTCCGAAGCAATCGATCGATCCCGTTGCAAACCATAACTACCGACCGACTGCCCGCCTACCTGCTTAACTCCCACTATCCAACCCACCCACCCCAACAACCCCAAGCGCACTGCGATCCGTGACGCCAACGAACGGTCGCACCCCCGATTTCGATCCTCAGCCATCTCTCCCCTCTTGCCTGAGCAGCATCTTTCTCGCAACCACCACCACGACGTCGGCGCCAATTTTTTCGGGATCGCATCCAAGCGGTCTTAGTCGCTCTCAGAGCACTGTATGTCTTGACCCGGTCCGAGCGCGAACGAAAAAATAAATACAGGCTTTCGTCCGGGTGGTTGTGTCGGCGCCATTGCTAACCGGCCGAGCAGAATAATAACAGCCCGATCGCCAACGGACCTGGGCCTGGCTCGGGTCATAAAAAGTCGACCGCAACCATAGATTCCCCGGTAAAAAATATGCGCTCTTCGATTGCCTGTGTCCGATGCAGGAGATCAAAGGTCAAATGCGTTAACACGGGTCCGAATACGACTTGTCGCGCTTGCGAGGCCAGTAATAGAGAATGTACCTATCCACAGCCCCAGCTGTCCGGTGCGCCCCGTGCCACCGGCGCTGGTATGGCCATCAATTCTGTCACCGGCCCCGGCTCAGGAGCATATGGCGGCGGAACTGGGGAAAAGGCCGAGGTTAGGGTTATATTATGGAACTTCTGTGGCTAGGGTTCGTTACTGACTCGGAATTCAGGCACCCAAGAAAGCGAAGGCGAAGAAGCCAGCTGCGAATTCCGGTGCGGCTGCTACGGCTGCAAGCATGAATACACCGCAATCCTGGAAGGAATGTCTGGGAGCGTCTGTGTTGACTCAGGCGGTGTGGCAATTGATTGTAATGGCACCTCTCACTCCGAGTGCGACAGCTTGCTAATATTCAGTGTCACAGTTTGATGCATTCCAACTTCACCATTCTCCTACGCTTCCATTCCTTCACCCGCCGACCTTCTTGAACCGACTTCGAGCTTCCACTGCGAATCCCGGCTCGTCTTCAGGCAACTCCCCGCCGCCGGAGAAGCCACACTCGCCATTGTTGCTCCTTGGAATGCTTACGTTGACTGCGCGACACGTTGCTCCTCTGATTGCGCACCATGCCCCAGCGCTTCCCACCTCTATTGCGGTTTCGGAGTTTTATGCGTCAGCATTAAAGTACCGGCTGAAGAATGATGATGAGGGGAGCTTGTTGACACCGGCTTTGGACAAGGTGCAGGCGCTGTTGATGTTGAGCGTCCATGAATGGGGACAGATGAGGAAATCTGATGCATATATGTGGCTCGGCTTCGCCATTCGAATGAGTGGAATTATGGGGTTGTCTTGGGTTGACGCAGATGATGCTCGCACACCGGCTCCGTACTCACCAGAGCCCGAACCGGAAGAACCCCTTCCATACAAGAGGAGAAAACTCGACAATGGTAACGCGGTAAAAGCCGCAACCGCGTTCACGGTAGAGAAGGAGGTTCGCCGGAGAACCTTTTGGGCGGTTTTCATACTGGATAGAGCTGTGTCATCTGGTCGATATTTTCCCAGCATGGTGTCCTCCATTGATGCCAACAGAGTGCAACTACCCTCTGATGAGCGAGGGTTCATGTTTGGTGCAGACATAAAGACCGGATTTTTGAACTCAGAGTCACTACTTCACCCGGAGAGGAATTGTGAGCCGCAACAGGTTGGCGGAGGAGAGAGGATACTGGCCCATGTCGTTAAAGCGATGGAGATTTGGGGACAGATTCAGATATGGACCGAGATGTTAGTACCAAAGTTGCCTGCCACGTATGAACCGCGCTGACTTGCGAACTAGGGTGGATAATGTACATCCGATGTCTCCAAACTCGACATACTATAAACTTTCAGCAGCCCTCGAGGCTTTCGTGGACTCTCTTCCTCATCAGCTTGAGTTTTCATCAAACACTTTGCAAGTGCACTTTTCCACACGCAGCTCATCCTCATATGCTGTTCTTCACGTTACGCTGTTTCTGGCACGGATCACCTTAGAACGCAGGTGTCTACCAGACTTTCCATTCATGTCTCCACGTGCTCTGGGCCCAATGGACCCACCTGGACAGCAGCTATCCCCTGAAGAAGATCGATTCTACTCGGAATCGGCAGAACGGTACATGTTAGCATCTCGAGACCTGGTCATCCTGATGTCTTCCTTGGAAGAGTGGAACTCCCAGATTGAATCGCCATTCATCATTTCTGCGATCGAACGCGCAGCTCGGTCAGGACTGTACGCTTATAGCTTCCCATGGATGGATACTCGAGGCTTTATGACTGGAGTTTCTAGAACGCCTGAAGCCGAGCCAATGGGCACCGGAGAAGAAACCCGGAAAGCGATTGAATTCATCAATTCCCTCAAACAGCGCTGGATCTACGCAAAGGAAAGTTTCACAAAATGTGTAGAGATGCAAGTGTGCCTCTCTGAGCGCATCGAGAAGTTCATCCAGCAAGATCGCAACGGGGGAGTTCTTCAGGAAAAGATTTCGAAAATCCTTCCGAATCAAGATGAAAGGAGTCGGTTGTTCGGCATGTTGATGCCACCTACACCGAAGCCATCAGCCGCTGTGGTGGTCTCGCACGGCCGCGGTCCAAGCTCTGAAGTGGATATACTACTCTCAGCTGCTTCAGGTGCTACTCAGGAGCCAGTTGTTGCCGCGGGAACGGAGCGGTGGATGGCAGTCAATACCCCTGCCGTTTCGGTCCAACAGCAGCCAGCAGGCCCGAAGTCGGAGGAGGGCGGTTCTTTGGATGCACTAGCCGGGTTTGCAGCGCAACAGGGAAAGATTGGGAATGGAAAAGATGAGTACGGTTCGAGAGATGTGAAAATGGGCGACGCGAGTGTAAAGAAAGAAGAAGGCCAGAAGGAAGAAGGTACGCGGTGGATTGGTCCTGGCATTAGTACTACAAATTGGGCTGTGGGTGTAAATGCATCGGGGTGTTGAGGGTGTTTTTTCCACTGGAGTGTTCTTCTCGGTTTTGGTGGGGTGTGCTACTTTGGCGATTTGTTCATCAGTTTCTACTTGGGGGAGTCGGGGATGTTTTCACGATTCTGGATGGTTTTTTTCTTTTTCTTTTTTTTTGGAAGTTTTTGGATTCTATTCTGTTCGTGGTTTTGCAGATGGTTTATTGAGAATTTATACGATGGACGGATGGATGTATATGGTGTAGGGATGCTATTCTAACCGAGTTTGTTTTATTCAGTACTGGATGCTTTGTTTGCTTTCATCTTTTCCTCTTCTCTTCATTTGATGGCTCGTGCTGGGCTGTTGCACATACATTTTGGATACACATACATACACACAAATGGGCAGGGCTGTCTGTATGTTGGGCGAAGAATTGTACGATATACAGTTTTGAAGGCTTTGACCGGTTTCTCCCGTGATTTGGGAAACCAACCTACTCCACCAAGCTGAACGCCGGTCCTTTCGCCCGATAACATAGCGTTCACGCAGAAGCACTTGGGCGCCTACTCCCAAACCGGCTAGCGTCCTCCGCTATCCACGTGTCCCTTCGGATGCTATCGTCATCCCCCGGAGCCTCCACACGTCCCGCATCCTCAACGCACCACAACCACCACAACCGCAGCAATGAACCCCCTCATCTTCTTCCCCGCCCTAGCACTCCTTATCTTCCGCGCCTCCCGCAGCCGCAGCCTAACACCCCTCGGCATCGCCTCCGCAATCCTAACCGCATGCGCTCACGGCATCCACCCATGGAATCTCCCCTTCCTCCTCCTCATCACTTTCTACACCCTCGGCACCGCAGCGACAAAGGTCAAGCACGACGTTAAAGCCCGCATCACACTAAGCAGCACTGGGGCCCCCGGTGGCGAGGGCGCCAGGACGGCGACGCAGGTGTTTGCAAACTCGGCTGTCGCGTCCGTGCTGACGCTGCTGCATGCGGTGTTCATGCGCGAGGAGTGCTTTTGGAAGGATGTGTTGGTGGTTGGGATCATTGCGTTTGTCCCCCCGTGTGCATGTTGGCTTGGCTAACGGCGGGAAGGAACTATGCGGCCGTAACTGCAGACACGTTGTCAAGCGAACTCGGCATCCTCTCCCGCTCCCGCCCCCGGCTGATCACGACCCTCCGCCCCTGCACGCCGGGGACCAACGGCGGGGTGAGCGCGGCGGGGCTTGTGGCCGGGGCGGCGGGGGCGGCGGTGGTGGGAGTGGTCTCGGTGCTGCTGCTGCCGTTTTGTAGGTTTGAGTGGATTACGCGGGAGAAGGTCTGGTTTGTGGGGTTCATCACCGCGGTCGGATTGTTTGGGAGCGTTCTTGATAGTGTTCTTGGTGCGCTGTTGCAGGAGAGCGTGGTTGATGTTAGGACTGGGAAGGTTGTGGAGGCGCCTGGAGGGGGGAGGGTTCTGGTGACGCCCGGCCCGGTGTTTACGGCCCGCGGCGAGCTGAGGAGTAGGTTTGGGAAGGCGCCGCAGGAGGCAGCGGAGACGCTGGCGGATGTTGGTGAGAGGGGGGGGGGAGTAGGAAGGTTGTGGTCGGGTCGGGGCTGTTGAGTAATAATGGGGTTAATTTTGTGATGGCGGCGGTTACGAGTGCCGTTGCTATGGCGGCGGCGGGGTGGTGGTGGATGTAGACAAGGGGTTAAGGGAGGGATACCTACTGAAGCTTTGTTATAGAAGTTATGTGTTTTATTTGTTTGTTAGGATTTAGAGTATATGCTAAAACTATTAACTGATATGGACACTCTGGTACGAGGGGTAACTCGTGATGGTTGTCTTATACACTTTGCACATTGTTGTCGTGGCACAAAATGCGTCTTCCGTTATCATTCCTGATACGGGGGTACTCATTATTATTGTTTATATACGAGTACTACATTTAGCAATGTGAATCATACGCTCATAGCAATCATCCAAGCCACAAAAAACATCTAAACTACCACCACACTCACGCCTTCTCAGCCTCTTTCGTCTCCACCTTAACCTCAATCTCATGGATCCTATCATCCAGCCGACTCCCCACAGTCCCGGACTTCCACGCTGGCACGCCGTTCTCAAACAACGCATCAACCTCTTCCAGTGTCTTTCCGCACGTCTCTGGGAACATGAAATACGAGTGTATCACGCCGCAGAAACAGAATACGCCGAAGATGAGGTACGCGCGCCATTGTATGTTTTTGAAGGCGGGCGGGACGAAGTACGCTCTGTTTTTTGCGTTAGTATATGGAGACCAGGGAAGAGGGGGAAGTTACAGGGCAAAGTTGAAGGCCCAGTTTGCACTTGTAGCGAGACCGACGCCCTTGGCTCGGTATTTTAGTGGGAATATCTCACTGACGTAGATCCAGGTCTGCGAGTTGAGTTAGTGAGGGACGGTTGGGGAGGAGCAGGGAGCGAACGCATGGTGCCCAGGTGAAACCGTAGACTGCAACGAAGAGGTAGGTGCATGCAATTATTGCTTTCGCGGGAGGACCGGTCACCTAGGTTTTGTTAGTACTTTCTGGCTTTTTGTGGTGGAGGTTGTGGCCGAACCTGCCAGACTATGTTCTTGTTTCCGGCGACTTCGTCTTTGGAAACCTGGGTTTTGTTAGCATGAGGATACTTGAGGAAGGGTGGCTTACGCCGTAGTTTGCCATCAAGCCTGCCACGGCGAAGTTTAGGGTCCCCATGGCAATGCCCCCGTAGACGAATAGTGGCCTGCGGCCAATCTTGTCGATCATTGCTAGTGTTACGACGGTGGTGAGGAGGAAGATGACGTATTGGATGCTGGACGAGACGAGGTTGATGTTTCCCGTCAGGCCGGCCATTTGGAAGACGTAGACGATGTAGTACATCATTACATTACTGGTTTTGTGACGTTAGCCTTGCTTGATACTGGTATTGGGAAAAACCCATACCCTCCAAGCATCTGCTGCCAGATCTGGGCAAAAAGCCCCACCGTCGTCCGCCTCCACATGTCCGGCCCGAACAACCCGATCCAGGACACGGCAGCGGCTTGCGCGGCAATGGCCTGCGCTTCTCGGACCTCTTCGTATTCGGCCCGCACGGTGGGGTCGTTGACGTTCCCGTCTGCGTGCAGCTGCGCGAGAACTTCTAGGGTCTCGTCCCATCTGTCCTTTGAAGCCAGCCACCGGGGGGACTCGGGGAAGAAGAAAAGGGCGCCGAAAAGGATTGCGGCGGGGATCGCTTGCAGACCCCATGCCAAGCGGAAGGCGCTGGGACTGTTGATGAAGCTGCACCCGTATGAGATGAAAAACATTATCAGGATTCCCCATTCGATGGCCCATTGCTGGATTCCGACGACTGCCACACATGATTAGTGTGAAGTGGAGCTTGGGGGGGTGAAAGGACAACCTCGACCGCGGATGTTTTTGGGTGCTAGTTCGGCGAGGTAGACGGGTGTTTGTGAGGATGTGATGCCGACGCAGAAGCCGTTGATTACACGTCCGGCTACCAGGTGGCCGACATTGTGCGCGCTGCAGGTAATGATCGAGCCGACGATCCAGACTATCTACAGGGGAAGACTTGAGCTCGAGCGAGCGGTTGGGGATTTTTGGATGGGAATCACAATACCGATGCTATCATCAGCGCTTTCTTCCGTCCGAGTATATCAGAAAGAAATCCAGCTACCAGCGCGCCAATCCATGAGCCAGCTGACATGGAAGCTGTAATCTACCGGCACGTCGTTAGCGACTGTGTGGAACTTTTCCGGGGAGGGCAACTTACTCCGCCTTGGAGACTGTCATTTGGGTGGTGGAAGTATTCCATATACGTATCCGTACCAATCCATGCGCTGGAACCCACAGTTAGAGGAACCAAACACGGGGGGTAGTTAGCCGTACCTCATGGAACTGATATCAAACCCGAATAGCCCTCCACCAATCGTTCCAAACGCCGCAAGAACTGTTAACGCTCATCATCAGAATGCAGGTTCGCGCGAAATCACGTGCTGGAAAGATATACCGTAGATATTGTAGCAAGTCCACATTTTTGCGGATCGTATGTGGTTTTTTGTTTCCTCCCTTTTTTCCTTGAATGAACCTGGGGTTTTGCTACCTCGCGGAGATGGTTCATACTTTATATTCACTTTTCTACCGTGGTACATCGCGGTGCTATGCTACCTCGTTGGGCAAGATCCCCTTCCCCTATGGTGCCTGATCCTGTCCCGTACGACCATTGTTAAGTTAGATTAACTGTAGATTGGGCTGATACTTGATAACCTGCCGGCATATAAGAGAGGGCTACATATAGCCTAAATGGTAATGCTTAAATTGTAGAACGGTTGAAGTTTATTGTGTGAATTTGTGTGGGGATGTCGGCCTTGCTTTGTCCATGGGTTGGGTGGAGTGTAACAATCAGAACTGGGCTGCCAACGGTTTACTGAGTAAACTCCCATGGAATAACCCAGGGCCGATGGTGTGGTATTCAGGCTATACTGGGTCTTTTGGTGACCAGCTCTCGAGGTGTCTGGGGTGGTATCCCAGTGCACACATTCCATCTATACCGGTGCCCATTAACTCACCACATATAGTGACATTCCCCTACTGTGTGGGTTTTGGGTAAACTACATTCTAGAATACTAAACAAGGCAACCAAAACCCGGATGGGGAGAATCACCAAACCTCCTCCCGGAGGTGTAGTTTGGCTCGGATGTCGTTTCGCACATCCTCGGCTACCGGAAAAGTCGCTGGGGGGATCGACAGGCCGTTGTGGCGTGGCGGACATAGGTTCGCCGCTAGGGATTACGCCGAAACGGGTTGTGGGGCTGGCTCTACCCCACTCCCGCTTGTGGCTAAAGTGTCACCCTTCATTTATCCGCTGGCGAGGCCCGACGTCGGACTAGAGTTCTTAGTGGTGGGGCTATGGATGTGAATGTGTGGGCCGGAAGACTTGCAGTTTCAAGATGCTGCACTTTTGCGGTTGAATCAGATGATAGACTACCCTCTGTAGATGTGTAAGGCTGATCGAGTGATGAAACGTGGATCGCCGTGGATTGGATAATGGACAATTGAAATTGACTCGGGGTGCACTTTGTTTTTGTCTTTTTGGGGGTGGACATGCGCTGTCAGACGTCTTGGGTGGTTGGGGTCTGATCGTGTCACTCGATATCTGCCACTGCACGTCAGCATATCCTGTTTCTGAGGGGTGCTGTATTGCCATTTCTGTAGCATCTCTCCTAAGAGCAACGGTAATCCAAATGCATGCAAGCTAGATCATGCTCACAACTCCTTCATAGTCAATCACTCTTACCCCACCAGGGGCGTGCAGGATTCGAAGGAATGGCTTACCACCACTTCTTGTCCTCTCTGACCGCAAAACTCTCTGATTACAGATTTCGATATCACAAGTCTATCTCTGTCTACTTGGAGTTGGATCCTGAAATGATAGCACCTATGATGGATATTTATCAGAGCTCAGTGCACGGGGATCTGCAATGTATTGCTTTCTATCGGAGGGATGCTATCCTACGATGCTGCAGATGCATTCGATTCGAGATATAGAGCCATCCTCTTGCCTTTGACAGCTTTCGAATTCGTCGCTCGTAATGCTGTTTGCTGGTATATTGTTATACCAAGCTGTGTCTGCTTTTGTCACAGCTGACACACGATACTAACTACTGGTTCCTTCAAACCGTTTTTTTTTGTTTTAATCATACTGTATTCACTCTACTTAGAGTATGACAGCCCCTTAGTCCCCTCCGCCTCCGGGCTGGCCGGCTAGATGGCGGAGCTCCACTTCTACTACCCGTCGTCCCCTTCTGACAAAAGAAAGAAAGCATCCAAAAGTGGCAAATATATATCATACAAAGGAAAAGGGATGAAATCAAGGAGAGCCCGCCGGCCCTTACTCCTCCGCCGCCCGTTGCCCGCCGGCTCTTACTCCTCCGCCGCCCGTTGCCCGCCGGCTCTTGCTCCTCCGCTCGTTTTGGGCGGGAATTTCCCGACATCCGTGGCCGCCAGGAAGTCCATCACCACCTGGTCGCATTTCTCTATGGAGAGCAGCTCAGAGACTTTCACGTGTCGGCATCTGCCCGCTCTCCAGTTCCTTCAAACCGTGCACCGCGTGAGTAATATCCTTATTCAAACGACACAACTCTTAGCTAGGGGCAACAACAATTCCTCCATCGACTATCGTCGCAGGCATGTCTCGGTACTGGTATCTGTGGTGACAAGTGACTCAGAATGGCGAGTGACTCAAGAGTGGCGAAGCATCAAAGTTTTCCCTCACAATTCTCTGTATATAAATTGAGTCTTTCTCCTTCTCTCCTTCTCTCCTTCTCTCCTTCTCTTCACTGTATCATAGAATCTACACACGGTTCTCCCCTAAGTACTATAGCAACAGGTACGTCTCAAAATCTCGTAAATGATATCTTATGACTGAGTTATCGGCTAAGAAAGTCTAAACCTCTCCACCGATACAACACCTCCCACACATTCGAGCCCTTCAGGGTACACTCTTCTGGCCTACCATCATGTCTGTACCAATTTGGGGCGGAAGCAGAAGCAGAAGTTAGATACGCCTGTGCTCCTAGTATATGTATACCTCGGGAGCTCGGGCAAGACCACTCCTAAGTCCCGTGTTCGTATAATTAAAATAGGTACGAGATGAGATGTCCCGAGCTTACTTAGGTCTCGTCTCGTGCCGAACACTACATACAAGCATTCTGAAGGAAAAGCAAAAAGGCGATGACTGCAGGGTTTGAGCCAGTGACCTTGAGTGTTTGTAGCACGGCAAGTTTCGAACCTGCATCTTGGTGTTTCTAACCCCCACATTTAGCCAGCTGAGCTGGAAGATCGCTGGTTGTGATCATAACTATGGAACGGCATTTCTAGAGCGGCACGTCTTCCAGAACGGTAGTTGTGAGGTCTCTCTGAATGATTCTTCTACAGGAGAGCAAAAAAGTGATAACTGTAGGTTTCCACCTGGTGTTCTTGATACTTATAGTACAAGGTATTTGTAGCACCAATTGTACTGCGGGTTTCGAACCTGCATCTGGTGTTTCGAGCACCCACTCCCAGCCGGCTGAGTTGGCATGTCGCTGTTAATTCGGTAGTTTTGGCCGTGACTATGCTATAGATTTAGCACGTTTTCTAAAGCATACTGTTGAAGAGAAGCCGCTATGAAAAGAAACACAAAAAGGTGATAACCGCAGGTTTGCAGCCTGGTCTTTGTGTTTGTAGCACTAATTAAGCTCTGCGGGTTTCGAACCTGCACCTTGGTGTTTCAGGCACCAACTCCCCAGCCAGCTGAAGCTGAGGATCACTTGTTGGTTCGGTGGTTTTAGTTACTATAGTACAAGGTTCATAACTCGTAATTACTGTTGCGAAAATGTATAGTACATTTGGGTCACAAACGCTCGAAACTGAAGGCAGTCACCAAAACGTCTCTATCAATCCGTTATGCTTGACCACCTAAGTTAAGAGATCATTTCTTGATAACCGATGGTTTTAGCCACGACCAGACAGAATTTTCAGCCAACCTATGATGAGGATGGAGAGGTGGGATTGAACGCAACATGGTCAACCCTGGACTCGGGCCATGGGTCACCACCTACAGATTCGAGCCTCCGATGGAGGTCCTCAAGTCGTCTTATCACCAGTCTTGCCAGCCTCGAATCTATTATAGGGCCCGCTCTTCTCGTGTGTCACACTATCCACCCCGTACCAGCTATTTCCAGGCATGAAGGCCTTGCAGACATCTCCGCGCAGCAGAACAAACGGTTACTGGAGTCAACAGGCTGTAGGAGTATTTTGGTACAGTTTCCCACTGCACAGTGTGGTGCATACGGGATGGCGATCGATTGTAGACTCTAGAAAGTTCGGAAACCTTTTGGAACTCACTGCTGTAGGAATGGCTGATAAAGGCTGGCGACATGAAGTACCCTGGCAAGTGAGGAAGGCTACATAGCAGGAGAGGAGTTTAGAAAATCATGGTTTGTAGCACTCTGTTTAGGTGCGGCAGTCAAAGTCGACTGTAAGGAGCCTTTGGAACGGCCTATGTGAAGTACAGACTAAAGTACAGTCATACGCGAACATACCATAAGCGACTCATTAAACGGTGATCTTCGACACATCAAAAAAAATTAGCCGCTGTGACAGTTTGTTAGTTGAGTCAATAACTTTTTGATGTGTTGCTGATCTGGACTCATTTAAGCAGCTAATAGCATGCATAAGTTTCGGTTCATATCAACTCAGTTGCTTCCTTCACAACCCCAAATAAATTCCTTATTCCTTTCTATGCCCCTGAGAAAAAGATTAGAGTATGCCGATTCGGTAAAATCTTCTCGAGGACTGGATTGAGGGTCAGGGACAGACAAGGTGGGGTGAGTGTTGTTAAACCAAACAAGAGTGACAATGAAGCAGATGATGCAGAGGAACTGAATAATGTTAATCCAGACCAGCAACAACCACAGGTGAGGAGCTGGTATCCACTGCCTTTACCAGAAAATCAAACTGAGGCACTGGTTTTTGTGCAAGAGAACCTATCACTACCGCCGAGTCAGATATAACTAGAAACCCACCCTCATCGTATTTACTGCTTACTCCCCAAAGTTGACTCTACGAACGCCATCAGATGGAAGAAGTAGCCGTCGTAACTGATACGTGTATCTACAACTTTCTGAAGAAGAGCAACAGAGTGAGATAACATGATCCCCGGCTATCGGGAATATCACCAACCGACAACACCGTCTGCGGTGTTACCGCTCCAAATGCTTCGGGGAAGTTATACGGCCTTCATCTCAGCTCGGCAGGTCGCTCGAGAAGCTAGAGTGGCTCATTTGCACACTAACAACCCCACCAAACAAATCGGGCTTTTACAACCTAAACAACGTACGATGGGTACTCGGAGCAGGCACCCTGCATAAACATGAGATGAAAGCTCTACCACACATTCCCAATCTGGCTTCTCGACTTCCCACCACCCCACCATGAAGTCATATAAACCCCCGACCTTGTCAACTCCCCTCCCCCCCCCAAGCAAAAATGCGTATCCGCCCCTGCCTTCTCTCCGACATCCCCACCGCCACCTCCCTCGCCTCCCAGGCCTTCCTCAACGACGCCCTCTTTGCCGCCTCCAACCCCCACCGGAAACAATACCCGCAAGACTTCCGCGCCTCCTTCGCCCCCCGCTTCCGCGCCCGCATCCTAGCCCGCAACTGTCTCGCCCTCGTCGCCGAAACCGATCCCGGCGATAAAACCGCGCACGGAACCGTCTCGGCCGGCGGCGAGGTCGTGGGGATCGCGTTCTGGGTGCGCGATGGCGATGACGGGGAAAGAAGGGTTAATGCGTATGATGGCGTGCTGCTGGGTACCTCCCCCACCTCTGGGGACGAGGGAAGCTGATGGGATTAGATCTGGAGCGTACCCTGACGACGCTGCTTGAGTACCCCCGCTCGTGGTTCCTGCGTAAAGACCGCTCGACGGAGCCGGAGTTGCAGGAGGCGGTGAGAGCGGCGTTCGAGGAGGCGGAGCGGATGTTGTGGCCGCCCGGCGCGGGTGGGAAGTGGCATTTGAAGCTGCTTGTGATGCATCCGGCGTGGCAGCGGCGGGGAGTTGGGAGGCGGCTGTGTGAGGTGGGGCTTGAGAGGGCGAGGAGCGAGGGCGTTCCGGCGATGTTGGAGAGCAGTACTGTTGGACTGGGGTTGTATGTTTCGCTGGGGTTTAGGGTGGTGGGGGAGTTGGTGGTTGGAGAGTTTCGGGGGCCGGTGTTGAGGTGGGATCCGTAGGGGTTGTGTTGGGGAGAGGGAATTATGCGTGAATGAGGAGGTTCGATTGATGGAATGATGCGGTTCATGCAGTCGGTGTTATATCTATATGTTCCAACGGACAGGGAGACGTGCGGTCACACCTTCTCACCTACGCCAACACAGCCGATACCCAGTTCCGATGAAACAGCGGGAAGAACAGATGGTCACGGGCCCTAATATGAGACACCCGAGTATGCAGGGTGAGTTCACCTTGACCGCCATGTTCATAAAACACCCAATATAGCAACAGAGAGACTCCTGCGAATACGGATAGGGAATCTCCTAGAAACAGACGTTGCTTCCGAGGGATGTGCCTTTTTCTTAGATTCTATAGAGCAGCTTTAGAAGAAGAAAGAAATTTTTGAAGACGCACGAGCATGTACAGACTTCCCACCTCTGCTCCGCTCTACCTCCGTTATGAACAACCACAAGCACAGGCCCATACTCTCGACATCAATTCCTAGCAAGAAAGCAAATACAACAAAACTAATACAGTACATAACGCAAAAGTATGTGGCAAAAAAGAAAGAAATCTCGCACATGATATCTCGTCCCCTCGTCAAATATTACTCCCGGACGCCAATAATCCCCCACATTTCAGTCGGTGCACGTGTGTATTTCCCATCCCTATCCCTATGCAAACCCACTCTGCCCTCCACCGCTGATGATAATGATAATGCTGCCGTATCCAAAAAAAGAAACAAGAAAAAAACCAAAAGAACCAATCCTCATTCGTTCCTTCGTGCGTAAGTCCCCGCCTTACCATACCGGGTTATCCGACCTATAGGATTCTACAGCTCTTCTTTTTCTTCTTCTTCCCGCCGATACCGACTGCAGGTCCCTTGCCGTTCACGCCTATGGTCAAGTCCATCGCTAAATCAAATACCTCGTTGACGCCGACCATGTCCTTACTCGAGCATTCTGCGTAGGTGGCATTCATGCGTTTTGCGACCTCTTTCCCCTGCACTTCAGATACCGGCGTCATCCCATGCGTGCGGAGGAGCTCGATGACGTTGTGGTTTTTTCGAAGGTCTGTTTTGAGGCCAACGAGCACCACCGGGGTTTGCGGACAGAAATGCAAGACTTCTGGATACCACTATTACATGTTAGTAGGTGACGGAGGGAAGGGGGAAAGGTGAGGAGGAACCTTGTCAAGAACGTTCTCGAGCGAGTGGGGCGAGTCTACTGCGAAACACACGAATAGCATGTCGGTCTCGGGATACGACAGCGGGCGCAAACGGTCATATTCCTCTTGACCGGCGGTATCCCACAGTGCGAGCTCCACCGTCTTGCCAGAGCCTGGGTGCAGCTTGTGCGTGATGTAGTTTTCAAAGACGGTAGGGACATATTTCTGTGCTCCCGTTAGTTAAGCGCCTGATTGGAGTAAAGGCGAACCGACCTCGGGGAATATCCCTTGCGAATACGATATCAGCAGGCAGGTTTTGCCGCAACCGCCGTCACCAACTACGACGAGTTTTTTCGAGTAGTGGGGAGACGGTGCGGGTGTTGTGAGACCTGTTGATCGAGATTTGACGGTGGAAGGGGCGGATTCCATGCTGACGGGAGTGGAACTGGAGAATGTGAGTTGCCGTTGTTTGGGGGGAGGGGAGAGTAAAACAAACACTCTTGAAGTCGATAATGTGGATGATCTTTTCATTTGGAAGAGATTAGAGGTGTTGTAACAATGGTATCGTATCAAGCGTGGAGATCGTGAAAAGAAATGAACGAGCGTGAGGTATGGGTATTATATCGGTATGGATGTGGAGGAAAGAGGTGAAGGTGAGGTAGAAGAAGGTGGCGTGGTACCTTAGTAGGTGTGGTGATGATGTGTTGTGTTGTGTTTGGAGTGACGTTGATGCAAACTCCCGCCGTAACCACGGCAACACCAAAAAACAACGCTAACCATTCCCAGAAACCAAACTTTCTTCATTTCTGTCAAGCACAGTCCTCATCAGCCCCGCCATTATCACCCACCACCACAATTCACAATGGGCAAACGAAAAGACCAACCCCAAAATAATGACGAAGACGTACACATGGAGTCCGCTGCCGACAACGACGCCGACTCTGACTCCGAGGTGTGCCCTCTTCCCCCTTCACCCTACCAACTCGCTCACCGCCCGCACAGGATCTGAACATGATCAACGTCGACTTCGAAATGTTTGATCCACAGCCGGCGCATGACTTCCACGGGCTCAAAAACCTTCTCCGACAACTCTTCGACTCCGACTCCCCGCTCTTCGACCTCTCCGCGCTCACCGACCTAATCCTGTCACAACCACTGCTGGGCACAACCGTAAAAACCGACGGCAACGAGTCAGACCCTTTCGCCTTCCTCACCGTTATAAACCTACACGAGCACGCCTCGCACCCAGCAATAAAACCCCTCTCTACCTACCTCCTCTCCAAATCCGCCTCCAACCCGGCGCTACACACAACACTTAAATCCCTCCTCTCCCCCGACAGCCCGGCGCAGCTCGGCCTGATCCTTACAGAGCGCCTCATCAACATGCCCGTGCAGATCGTGCCGCCAATGTACAAAATGCTACTAGAAGAAATCGAGTGGGCGCTGCAAGAGAATGAGCCTTACAATTTCACGCATTTCCTGGTGTTGTCGAAGACGTACACCGAGGTTGTATCGAAGCTGGATGAGATGGAGATGCGGCCGAGTAAGAAGTGGAAGAAGCAGAAGCAGAGGAAGGCCGAGACGTTTTATTACCACCCCGAGGACGAGGTTATTAGGAGGCGGGTTGGCGAGGAGGGTGCGGCGGGGTTCAAGTTTGATAAGGAAGGTGAGGCGGCTGATAGTAAGCGGGCGTTTAGTGATATGGGGATTAAATCGGAAGGCTTGATGATGTTGGTGGAGAAAGATGATTTCGGTAAGCTGGTGGCTGATCTAGAGGGCCTTTTTAAACCGTGAGCTAGGATTGGTGTTATTCCTACTGGGGGGGGCTTGTACAGCATAAAAGTTAAATCCTTTGGACTACCCTGACCGTACAAGCCAGAAAGCGAGGCTGCACCCCAAGCTTGAATAATTGACCATCGGACTTTGAGTAGGGTGTCAACGGATGTAACGGCTACGATCCGTTCCATTCGACAGAATTTTGGGATCGAAGAACCTCAAACTGCATGGTGCGGGCTTAAGGCAAGAAATTCCCCATATATCGTAAATATGCGACGAGTGATATATTGTGAGTGTCATAAAGAGCCTGCACCGACCGCTCAAATTCAGTAGCATGGTGCTCGGCTCCTCATTATGTGAAGCGGCAGATGGTCTGCAGCTTGGTGCGTGTAAATGCCATTCCGTTCTCTAGTAGTGCATAGATTACCATCCCTTCCATCAGCCGCCCAAGGATCTCATGTTTAGGTACCACCGCTCTTTCCTTTCACATTGTCCAGCAGTGGATAGTCACCATTATCATCAGAAAGAAATTTCGCTCAAGAACAGAAAGGGAGGAATTGGTGAGGGTGGGGAACTGGATCATCAAGAGCTCGAATGTCGATGAGGCGGTCAGGATCAAGGTAGTGCGGCCTATGATCTTGGAAATGGAAGGCAGGTGTGGGTGAGAAGTAGAAGGGAGACGGGGGTGTGTGGAGGGCGTTTGCAGGATGCAGGATGCAGGAATCCGGTAATGACGGACCGGGACGCTGCATCTAGTTGCGTCTGCGACGGAATTGTATGAGATGCTACCATATGGAATCCAGAACCTGATACAGTCAGTCGGGTCAGAATGCCTACTCTCACGCGACACAAATAGTTCTAGAATGACCTACCACCGTGATATTCACAAATCCACATGCAAGACCATATTCTAATATCATACAAAAGCTCATAACGCTATAGAAGACGTCTACCCCCAAAACCCTCATTATTGGCCCGGATCCATATCCGCCAACGGATTCGCGTGGATTGTGACATTCTGAATTCTCACTGGCGTCTTGGGTCTATGTTTCTTGTCCACTTCCACATCCTCAATCCTTTTCAATGTCGTATCCGCGCCATCAATAACCTATCCCAATGCCCATTAGCCTCTTTCCCCCTCCCTCCCCTCCCTCCTCCCACTCACCTTCCCAAACACGGTATTCCGTCCATCTAAATGTTTCTGCGGCGCATAACAAATAAAGAACTGGCTTCCATTCGTTCCCTCACCCTTATTGGCCATACTGACAATTCCACGCGCATTGTGTCGCAGCGCCGGCGAGATCTCATCAGTGAAGTAGCCGCCCCATATACTCTTCCCGCCCTTCCCCGTTTTGAGCTCCCCGTCGCCCGTCTGCGTCATGAACCCAGCCAGATTTCGATGGAACGGAACATCGTCGTAGTACCCACTCGCGCATAGCGCAAGGAAGTTTTCACAGGTCTTCGGACACGCTTCGACGAAGAGTTCGAGCTTTAGCGGGCCGTGCGTGGTGTGGAGGGTTACCGACATGGTGCGGTGGTTGTAGTGGTGAGGTGACGCGGGGAAGAAAGAGCCGCAGAGATTGAGTGAGTGAAAACTGGCCGGAGGTTTCCGTGACACGGCAGTTTCGGCACCCGAACGAGTTTGCGCCGGAACTGGTAATTTGTCGGTAGGCTTTTTTTCTGCAAACATTTTTTGATAGTTTTACTTGATTTTTGATGCGGAAGGGATCTTCAAAGGGTCACACCCCGTGCCCTAAACCCCTCACGGACAATTCTGGGAGTTCTAGATCTTCAGTGAGTTGTGATATTGGAGAGACATCACCCAGTTTTCCCACAATGTCCCCTCAGGAGTCCTGCTGCTCACCTAGCCGTCTCAAGGTGGAGCAAGAATCACCAACTCGTTCCCCTCACTCTATCGGCCGGCTGCCGAATATTTGATGGGGGCTGGACAGCGGACACTATGATAGTCAGACTGGGCTGGGCAATTGCTCAAACTTGAAACCACCAAGGCTGAAAATAAGGCCGTTAGTGGGGTATGAAGGAAAGAGCGAGTCCTCACACAGGTTAGTTTTGGGCCACGATCGATGAAGGTGAGACCGGGGATCCGGATGTTGGCGGAGATCCAGACACTAACGGGACGAGACGGCCGGCGGCAACGGCCGAATCGTGCGGGCAATTGAGGACTCAGGCAGCAGGCTGACAACCAGGCAGGCAGGCATGTTTGTTTCGGCAAATGAACAAACCACCCCGCACTCGGAATATCTGTCAACAGGTCAGATCAACAGGCAGCAAAAAATTGTGGAGAACGCATAAATAAGAAGTACAGTACTTAAGTATGCACAATTCTGCATATGTATCCTCGCATTGTATGTACCAGGGTTATGCCTATCGGTCATGCAGCGATGGCGCACATTAGGATACATAGAACCCGTCACATTTGGCGTTTGGGTGTGTTTCCCAGCGGTCTACATATCTGCCTGCTAACTCCTCGTCTGAGTAGCAGAGAGTGGTACTGCCGGATGAATGAACCGCTCGCCATTTTGGCGGTGCATATCATACATAGAGAGATATTTATACCTGGGGCTGTCGCGGATACGCTACTCTGCACTAATAGCGTTCTAGACCGGGTTCCACTGGGTTACTGATAGATATCGATCCAATTCACACGGGCATGGATAGCAATGGAAATGACTCTCTGCGAGTAAGAGTAACCGTACCGCACCGGCCCACAGCACCACAAACGCTATCCATTTCGTTCACGGGTTTTTTCCTTTTGTTTCTATCAATTGCTTTTTCTGTATGCCTGCATCGTGCATTATTTCTTCGTTTGTCACTTGTCAGTTTGTGTGGTAGCGGTGGTACTGGATCGATAAAATGTAGACATACACAGGATAGCCGATTCGCTGTGCGTATATCTACTACTCTAGCTAGACGCATTGGCTAAAGACCCACCCGCCTGGCAGTTACCTCGCTACTACTTGATGGTCAAACAACGATCAGCATGTTAGGCGTGGGAATGACCTGCTTTATGCGGTGTTTAGTGCAAAGTAGCCATAGCTAGGTTAGGGAGAGATGAATAGTAGAAATCTCACTCTCTATATAAGTATCTACTCTAGCCTGACTTGTGCTGCGAGGTGCTGCTGATTCTTGCTTTGTTTGCACCTTATTATTATGTACAGTACAGAAGTGCTAGCATGCTAGAAGGTGTGGATAGCACAGCATGTCTCACCAGCAGAAAAGAAAGATCCACCCAATCCAATTACACGCTGTTTTACTGGTCTTCTACTGTCTAGACCTCAACAACAACCACCACCCCTGGGGTTTCATCAAGAAATAGACCACCATCATTCTTCATCAAATGTTTGCTGGTCAAAGGAATGGGGGCCCGCCGTATGTGCTGAGATCTGCACCCCACGGGTTCACGCCAGAAGACTATATAGCGGCGGATGCTTGACCGGTACTTCCTTGCTGTGCGTCTAAAAGCGGGCAGCCACATGTGGGAATATGTAGGCTCTGTAAGTGAGTTCCTTCCAGTCCCGTTCAGAACACGTAAGGAATCGAGGGGGATAGAGTGCGGTGGTGGGTGGTACGTACGTTTCCCCTCTTTCCGACCTCCGCCTTCCACCCATCCACTATCCACCCCTCCATCAGCCCTCCTGGACAAGACAACCCGATGTGGGCAATATGATCTGAAAGCTGTGTCCTAATATCTCAATTCGACTCCTTCTTTCCCACCCACCAGTACGACTCCAGCCTAGTTCATACCCTTCTTCTTCCTACCCCATTGTCGATCTTCAGTCACATCACACACGACCACGCCACGACTGCGACCACCGCGACCACCGCGAACCTCTCCCCATGGCCGGCGGACACGTATTCCCCGCACCCTTCGTGGTCTCACCAATCGGCCCCCATACGCATACGCTCATCTTCCTTCACGGACGCGGCGACACGGGACCCTCCTTCGGTTCCGGCTTATACATAGCAACGGGATCTAGCGGGTTTAGTCTTCCGTCACTGTATCCGGGGCTAAAATTCGTCTTCCCGACGACAGCTAAGCGGTACTCGAGTAGCTTCCGGGGCACTATGACCGAGTGGTTTGACACAGCATCTCTCACCTTCCCGGAAGAGCAGGGATACATGCAGAAGGAGGGACTGCGCGAGGCGGTGGAGCACATCGAGGCGTTGATTTCCGACGAGGTGCAGTTGGGCGTGCCAGAACACAACATCATCATCGGCGGGATAAGCCAGGGATGTGCTACGGCGCTGCATGTGCTCCTCAGTCATAGAACGAGACTCGGCGGATTCGTGGGAATGAGTGGATGGCTCCCGTTTGCGAGTAATATCAGACGGATCTGTAAACTCTCCTCAGGAGCCGGATTGAGGGTCAGGGATGGACGAGGTGGGGCAAGTGATGTTGAACCAGATGAGAGTGACAATGAAGCCGATGATGTGGAGGAACTGAACAATGAGGATCCAGATCAGCAACAACCACGGGTGAGGAGACGGTATCCACTGCCTTTACCAGAGAACCAAACTGAGGCACTGGTATTTGTGCGAGAAAACCTATCACTACCGCCGAATCTTGCAGAGGGGGACCATAGCTTGGACGTATTGTAACGCCTCTCCCCGCCATTGCTGCTGTAGACTAAATATGTGCTAATCCGTAGCTGTTGGATAGAAAAACGCCAGTATTCCTGGGACATGGAGATGAAGGTTAGTATACTACATCCATCGATGCGGACGTGAAGAAATCCTGACCCCACCGGGACAGATCATACAGTCGACTACAAGCTAGGACGGAATATATACAGCACGTTAAAATATGGGTTGGGGATGGATGTGACGTGGAAACGATATACATTGTTCGGTCATTGGTATAAGGTTAGCCCTTTCCTTTCCTTCTCGCTGATTCGTGGCTTCGGGCGGGGGTTGCGCATTCGGTCACCCACACTACTATGTTGATTAGTTTGCTGACGGGAGAATGGCGTTTTTGACTCAGGAACCGGATGAGATCGATGACATCGTGGACTTTTGGGGCGCAAAGTGTGGGCTGCTGCCTTCATGAAGTTGGATGATGACTGGGTGATGGGGCGGATGGAGGGAAGGCGTTTGAGGAGATGGGTGGGTGGAGTTGTGTCGAAGCACAATGATGGATGGAATACTCTACAATCCACAACGGCATGTATGTACATACTTCATAACCGGAGAAGATCGCAAAGTTCGGGTACAAATTATGGGGATGATCCACAACTTCGAAGGCGACGACGATATCGACTTCCGTGGCGGGGTTGAGGCTGTCGAAGGCTCCTACGTTGGTGCTTCATTGGCTGCACGGTTAGCCACCGCTCAGCTTACATTATCGTTTTGGAACGCAGCTTTCTGAAGTTGCGAGACACTCGAGAGAACGACTTACTATGCTATCTTTCGCTGAACTTGCCTATTGGTGAGTGTGATCACTGAGAAGCTGTTCCTAAGGCCGTGAATGTTGCTACCTAGAATGAGGCTTTTCGTTCCCACGTGGCCTACCTAGCTCCTAGCTATCAAGATAGGTTTGGCTTGGGAAGTGCAGGTTCGTTGTCATCAAACGCATTCGGGTACTCGGTCTTGTTGTGCGGGGGGGACCTCACTGCGTCATGAAACTAGGCCATGGACATGTCCAAAAAACTAAAGTTTACATCAACAAAATGTGAGTCAAAACTTTTATCAAATAAATGATGCAAACCACCCCCAACCCTGTCCATGAGAATTAGCCTGGCTATATCCCAAATCGACGATATAGTACTGCACTCAATGAGGGTTGCATGCTGACTGTGGATAAGGGGGCTGGATTTGAGGGGGTTTTTCCCCTGAAACCGGCGTTTTTATCCATGGGATGGATCGGGTGAGTGTCTATCCATAGGAGGGATACAGGTTAGTACGGCGATGTTTTTGTAGAAGAGGAGTGATGTAGGGAGGAGGGTAGGAGGATGAAATATAATCATGTAGAGGATGGGTTTGAAAGGATAGAACTTGATATTGGGACTTTATTCATAGGGTGTTTTGGATCCCCTATATTTGAAGACAGTTTGATTCCGCAAGCTAATCTCTATAACGCAGTGTCGGTTTGTTGGCACAACACAGGTACAGCGCAGAGTACAAGATAACAAACACCCTCTAATGTCCTCATCTACTTCCTATAATAAATCTTCTTTAGCTGGAAATGTAGCTGCAAAATCCCCTTCTCAAAGCTACTTTTAAACCCCCTCTCCCTCTTCGCCGAGTAATCCCACTCCTTATCCACAATCCTAAACGCAATATCCTCATACGGGGGTCCGGCCACAAACCGGATCAAACAAGTATCCTCCTCCCCGGCAGGCGCAAAGCTCTGACCCCTCTTCCTCCCCCCCTCGCGCTCAATCCGGTATGTTGGCGCTTTCGACTTATCAATTAGATCTGGATAGAAGATGTTGAATTTGTAGCCCTGCACGACCTTTGGCGGCGGGTTGTCGTGGTCATAGTGCGTTTGGTTGTACTTGTTCCATTCGTAGCCCATCTGCACGCGGTTGAAATATCGCGGCTTGCGAGGTCGGTATTTATCTGCCCAGCTGGGCTTGGCAGTTGAGACTTCTTCTTCGCCGGTGAAGATCTCTTCGTTGTCAGAGACCCCTCGCGCTACCTCGCGTTCGTAGAGCGCCTTTGTGGCCTGCGAGAAGTCGTCGTTGAAAACGGCGGCAAAGCGGGAGGTCGGCGCAACTGCGGTTGATGCCTCCGGTTTCGATGGGGAGGTTGGCCACAGGGATTTGGTGGAGGCTGATTTGTCCGCTGGTCGCGGTTTGTGCGGTACATAGCCCATTTTTTGGATCTTCTTCCGCTCCTGCACGATGGACTGCAGGAATGCTTTCTCGTCTATGATTTCGAGACCTTTGTCCTCGTAGCGAAGCTTGAGTAAAGGTTCGGGATCCATGTCTGGAGAGTACGGGATTATAGGGGGATCGCGGTATGCTTTCTCTGTGGGTGGTTTCTCGGAGATAGAGCCTTCCTCCACTACTTCTTTCGGCCCCAGTATGGCTTCGAGTTTTTTCCGAACCGTTTCCGCTTCCTCTTGCTGCTGCTTCCGCAGGATCTCTAGCCGGTTGCTGATGACGCGCGAGTAAACGTTCTTGAGACTGGCCTTGGCCTTCCATATCCGTAAGCTGCGGAGAAGCTCGTTCCAGTAGTCAACATCAATCGGATCGTTCGAGTTGAGCTTCTTCACAATCTGCTCTTCCAGTGTCTCGAGCTCTGATAGGGTTTTGCTGCCCAAGAGCTTGTCGACATCGCTGGCTACCGAGCCGACGGCACGGGTACCGTCCGGGTTGACGCTATTCGCCTTCGACCGACGATCTGCGCAGAGAATCTTCATAGTCTATACTTCTCGTTAGCATTTCTTTCTCTTTGGGATTTAAAGCAGATACATACCCTCCAAAACTCATTATTGACGCGATTTGTCTCGAGTGAGATGTACGTCTCGATATCCGTCTGCAGCTCCGCCAGCTCCTTCTCGCCCAACCCATCAAGAATACTCTCGGGATCAACCACATCTAGTTCGTCGTCCGGGATCTCGTCATCCAGCGGGTTGCGCTCGTTGTCAATGACTCGCAGGTTAACCGCCAGCCAGTCTATAGGTTTCGCGCGCCCTTCTTTCACGCGGATCTCAGCTTTCTTCTTCGCCTGCTTCAGCACGAACGTGTCTTCCTGGTCGACCCATTGGCGCGCCTGCTCGGCCTCTTGAAGCGCGTTGAGCCGCGTTTGCTCTTTCATGTTGCGGTCATGACGCCGCCGGTCATCGTCGGAGGAGCTTGCGGCACTTTCGCGCGGACGGCGCAAGGCCTCTTTGCGCCATGGCGGGGGTGAGCATGATCGAGAGCGGTGGTTGCGCGAGTTGGTAGTGGAGTCGGAGTCTCGTTGGCGGTAGGACATCGGTGGGGTGAGCAGGAGGGAGGAATCCAAGCTCAGTGAGCTTGGATAGTGTCTGTGCACGCCGCCAAGACAATATGCACACTTTCGCCTCTTCTTTGAGCTCTGACGCACACGCCTCGATCAACTCCCCCAATCCTACACATCACCATGGGCCGCCGCAAGACCTTCCTTGAAGAATACGGTTCCGATTCCGGGTCGAGCGACGAAGATGATGAAATCCCCCTCCCCGGCCAGGACGAAGCCGGTGAGTTCGCCGCCGGCGCGCACCGACGGAAGCGACGACGGACGGGTCGCGAAGCAAAGGAAGCTGCAGCGTTGGGCATATTTGGGAGCGATAGCGAGGACGAAAGGCCAGGAAGATGGAAAGAAAAGAATTTGCGGAATAAGGGTATGGGTTTTGTGAGCGCGGGCCAGAACGCGGAGGAGGATGAGGAGGACGATTACGATTATGAGGAAGAGGCTAGAGTAAAGGCGGTGACGACGCTGGGTGGCGGCTTGGGATTCAAGAAAGCTACGGAGGAGGAAGAGGACTACGAGGAAGAAGAGGAGGAGGAGAGACCACGTTTGGGACTAGGCAGTGGCTTAGGATTTAAGCAAGCTACAGAGGAGAACTACGAAGAAGAGGACTACGAAGAAGGGGAGAACTACGATGAAGAGGAGAGACCACGTTTGGGACTGGGTGGAAGAAGCTTAGGAGGTGGGTTGCGAGGCTTTGCCCCAAGCTTTCAACCGGCCACTGCAGAAGAAGAGGACGCGATGGAGGAAGAGGAGGAAGAGGAAGTATACCAAGAACCTGAACGACCGCGCCTAGGACTCGGTGGACGGGCATTCAGCAAGAACTATCGAGGGGGGCTCGGAGCACCACCATCGGGTGGGGAATCGGCAGGAGCTTCCGGAGCTTCTACACCTCTTTCGGATGCACACCCAGGCTTAGGATTCGGCGCTTCCTCATCGACTTCAAAACCAGATATCCGAAAGTCCGATGCCGGTCCAACTTTCGTGTCGCCTTTCGGCAAAGGATTTGTCTCTTCGCTGGCGAGTGCACAGTCCACAATGCCGAAGCTTAACCCCGCAGCACCATCGTATGAAACGCCTATTGTCGCCCGTCCGAGCGCCTTTGGAGCACCCGATTCCACCGCCAAGAAAGGCAAAGGTCGAGCGAACCAAGCGAATGCGATACCAGCCGCTAACCCGAACAGCTTTGCTGCGAGGATGATGGCAAAGATGGGGTATAAAGCTGGTGAAGGTCTTGGAAAGCAAGGTCAAGGTAGGTTGGAACCCGTGGCGCCAAAAGTGAGGCCACAGAATGTCGGTGTTGGTGCGGTTAGAGAGATGTCGGAGCAGGAGAAGAAAGAAGCACGGAGAGCTGCGGCCATGAGGGGAGAAGTGTTGTCAGACAGTGACAGTGAAAAGGAGAGGAAGGCGCGGAGAAAAAAGAAGCAAGCTGGATCGACGGGATCAACACCAGGTGGAACGCCATTGAGGGTGAAGAGAGAAAAGACCAAATTTAGGACGGCGGAGGAGATCTCTGCCAGTGTCAAGGGTTTGGAAGTTCCATCAGCACTGAAGAATATCATTGATTTCACTGGAAGGGAACAGAAACTTTTATCTTCAGCATCGGGACTTATGACACAAGTGCCGGCTGCGGATGGTGAAAACATGAAGCTCGCAAAGATGGCTAGACGGGATCTGGAGAGTTTTGCAGGGGAATGGAAAGGACTACAGGATCGCAAGGCTTTCATTGACAAGGAAGAATCCCGGCTCGGTGCCGAGATTGATGCACAGGTTGGGGAGATGAAACGGTTGGGAGAGATGGTGGGCATTGCAAAAGCACTACAAGGATTGTCGCTACAGCGAACAACTGGGCCTGAGGCTATCGAGGCTTTAGTTACTCAGCTCGAGGTGCTGCAGTTTGAATTCAAAAACGAGATTGAGAGTCATGGTTTGGCTGATCTCGCGGTTGCTGCACTGCATCCGATAGTGAGTTCACCTCCTACCACTTGTATCTCCCAGTGTATCATGCTGACATGTCTTCAGTTTAAAGCAGAGTTGGGGGATTGGAACCCTCTCGACGACCCTTTCATGTATCGAGAATACTTCCGCCGCCTTAGCAAAATCCTTGGAATTCGCACCAAAGAAGACCTCGAGGCCGAGTATGCTAGGGATGGTTACATTGAGCGCAGCAAGATGGCGACTCCATACGAAAGCATGGTCATCAACCTCTGGCTTCCCAAAGTCCGCGCTGCCATCAATAACGATTGGGATGTTCATAAACCCGCGCCAGTTCTCTCTCTCCTCGATATCTGGAGCTCTGTTCTTCCCTCATTCGTTCAAGCCAACGTTCTCAGCCAGCTCATCTTACCCAAACTCCGCGCCGCGGTTTCTGCATGGAATCCTCGACTCCAAAAGAAGAGACGAACGCCGCCTCCACACATCTGGGTTTTCCAGTGGCTTCCGTACTTGGGCGTCCACATGGATGAGCTTCTCCGAGACATGCGAACCAAATTCGGCGTGATTCTTGATACCTGGGACTTATCCAAAGGCACCATTGACGGCCTCGAAGCCTGGCGTGAGGTATTTGGTCCTAACAAGCTGGAACAGGTCCTAATCCGCCACCTCCTTCCGCGTCTCGCTGTACGACTACGTGCCGACTTTTCCGTCAATCCTGCCGATCAGGTGCTTGAGCCTCTCGAGGACGTGTTCAAGTGGACCGGCTTTTTTAAACTCTCCACGCTCGGCCACCTCATGGAGGCCGAATTCTTCCCAAAGTGGCTCGACGTCCTGCACATGTGGCTTACCGCGAGGCCGGTGCTCACCGAGGTTCAGGAGTGGTATATGTTTTGGCAGGATGTGTTCCCGGACGAGCTACGATCTGCACCCTCGGTTAAGGAGGGCTTTCGGAAGGGCCTCGACATGATGAACGACGCGATTGATCTTGGTGATCGCGCGGCAACAGATCTTCAGCCGCCGGAAGCGGGACCTACACGGCCGATACGTGCTAAGGAGAAGAAGCCGGTGAAGAAACTACAAGTGGAGGTCCAGGAAACGACGTTCCGAGATGTTGTTGAGGATTGGTGTGCGGAAAACAATCTTCTACTGGTGCCGCTAAGGAAGGCACATGAGGCGAGTGGGAGCGCGTTGTTTAGAATTACGGCGAGTGCTAGTGGTGCAGGAGGCGTGATGTGTTATTTCAAGGGCGATGTTGTGTGGTGTCAGGATAGGAAGAACAAGGAGCTGTGGGAACCAATGGGACTGGGCACAATATTGGAACGGTTGGAGAATTCGCATCGGTAGAGTTGATTTCTTTTATTGGGTTTAGACGGTAGTTTTATTTGTACGATCTTATACGGGTGGGATGGAGAGAAGAAATGTCATAATGAGAGCTTATATGAGGTGAAGATAGCATCTCGTAAATTTTGCACATGAGTGACATCGTGTTGTAAAGTACTCTCTTTGTCTTAGATGCTGATGGTCTATATGAACAGCCTCTACTCTACAAAACTTTAACGCCTAATCTTCACCCCGATGTGATTTGGCAATTTTTTTCATTTCTCATACCAGCACAATTGGATTGTACAAATAGGTAAGCAAAATAACCACCTACATTTAGTGCCGTAATGGAAAAGACAAAAACTTGAACTGAGTTGGACGACCAAAATGATTGCCACCTTAATCGATAAAACACTGCATCGAAAGCCCCTTTGAGCGTCCCCAATACCTGAAAACAGGGCTGTTTCACCATAAGGCAATCCATCGTCCAAATAATTACCCACAACCCTAACCCGCCGCAACGACAAAGCCCAGGATGCTTTGTCCAAAGCAAAACATCGTAGGGTGTAGTCCATCGTGACAATGCAGGTTCCCGTCGGGCTGACCACAAAGTGCAATTTCTTTGTTTGCACACATGTGCATCGTCCACTAAGCTTACTGATTGCGTTGTCTCTTGTTCCGTTCTTCAAACATAATAATGATGGTTGTTTGTTTCTTCTTTGTCTAGAAAGCCGTTATCATACGTACACTCTCTACCACACTCCCCCCAAACCCCCGAACTCATCAGCAGGCAATCATGGCTCGAACACACCCCTCCGCTCACCCCAAAGTTCCTGGATACCCCACCCATCACGTTGCACTAAACTGCTCCTGTCTTAATTCTCCTATTCCTGCAAAGTGCTGCAAACGCTCTCATTGCAGAGATATTGAGGTTTCACCCCTCCCGGTGTTTGGGATGTGCCAAGTACTGACTAGCGGCAGACCCAGACTACGCCTAAGAGATGCAAACTAGATGTTACAGCTGCTCCCATGGATCCTGCTCTTATGGTAGAAACGCCAGAACCAGAGGCGAGAGGGATTACTCTGGAAAAGTTCTTTCGATATTACTTGGGGTGTCAGGAAAAGGTCGAGAAGGAACTGGAGGAGCTGAGGAAGCTTGTTGGGGAGAGGAGTGGGCGATCTGCCACTGGAGGAAAGAGCGAACCTGGAGTTGAAGTCGGTGCAGAAACAAGGCAACAACATCTATCCCCAGTCTCCAAGAAAGCAACAATCGTCAATCCATCGACTCCACAGCGAAAACCCCCAGCAGTCAGATGGAAAACACCACAGCCATCCTCAACTCCAACCAGAGAGTCGCAGCCAACAGCGTCGAAGAGGAAGCCTTCTTTACTCTCAACCACGAACACAGTCAAGAAACTACGATTTTCAACACCTCCCGACGCTGAGAAAACGAGAAGAACCCCCAAGTTTGAAACACCAAAAAAACCTGGGTCAACAGAGAGGACAACGGTTCCACGGGTTTGCTATAGCCAAGCGGCGAGACAGAGACCAGCATGGATGCGTGGGGCGAGAGTTTCTTTAGGGTCTCCAACGCGGGGATATACAGGTGGTGGGAAAATTGCTGCTTCGCCACTACGAAAGTCTGGAATAAATGGGAAGAAGATGCAGCTTTTCTTTCCTGGAGGTGGGGGCGTCTCTTGTCCGGTTCTTGGGATTGATCCTGGGATTTACGCTTCACCACTGGGGTCACCGACGGCATTTGGGACTGAAATTCTAGATTCTTCTCCGGTACTAGAAAATGTTACATTTCGGCGACAGAGCGATAGGATAGGAGGTGGATGGACTGTGCAAAGACTGCTGTCCGGGGAACCGGAGGATGTTATGGGAGATAAGGGTGGGAACGACAACAGGAGTGCGAGTGGGAGTGAGGGTGATGGTGGAAGTTGGGATTTGGGGAGTAGGGATTCGAGTGATAGTGAGAGCGAGAACGGGGACGATGAGACCGGGGAAGAGGAGGAAAACCAGGAAGCTGGGGAGGATGATGATGACGACGATGAGACTGGCAACAAGGATGGAGGACCTGTGCAGAAGAATGAAGACGAGACTGAGGGCGAGAATGGAGACAAAATGAACGAAGGAGCGCAAGACTCCGACAACAAAAGCAGGGATGAACTTGAGGGAGGAGGAGACGGAGAGGAACCGCAGGGTGGAGATACTGACGATGAAGACGGACAAAGTGGCAAGGAGGACAAACGGTTCGACCCCCCATACATCGCAAGCTCTGACAGAGAAGGAGGTGAAGAGGAAGACGCAAACGACTATTCTATTGAGGGACTCAGCGAAGACGAAAAATCCGACGACAATATTCGGGTCCTAAACAGCGGAGCGGTCACTGTCACTCTTTCCCCGATTTCTGAGGAAAGGACTCCTCCAAATGAACAATTCAATGTCTTCAGGGATAGGGTAGAGTCTAGTGTGCTAGCTACACCCCACGAGGATGATCCCCGGTGTTCACCCACAAAAAAGTTGATCCCCGCCGAGTCGCAGCAGCCCCTCATTCCTTTAAACCCTCTGGATAGTTTTGTTCTTCTCCCACCTCCACCTCACCGCCGCCATCAGTGTCAACATCGCTGGAGGCTCCCACAGATAATTAACATCACCTCTAGTCCTACCATCACAATGGCACCACCTTCACCTTCCCCTTCCCCTTCCCCTTCCCGTCGCCGTTCTTCACGTCTTCCCCCATCTCCAGGTCCTCCTCCTAACTACCCTCTCCCCCCTCTCCCCCTTCTCCCACCTCGCCCACCTCGTCCCACTCCACCTACAGGTTGGACGGCACCACTAGCGTCCCAGTCCCTAACTCCGTCGACAGCAACGAACAGCATGAAACGAAGAGGAGCTCCGATGAAGCAACCAGCCAGTGGGTGCTAGCCTGTTCCGATTACTCCAAAGGTTGCTAAGTACCGGATTACAACAGAGAAGCGCAATAATGTGGATCCGAGTCCCTCATCCGTCGATCAGGATGTGATCATGAAAGATCACTCGCTACAAGGAAATTCTCGCGAGCCTTCATCTCACTCTGGAAACGGCAGAGTTGGCTTAGAAAAGAAGGATCCTCTTGTCCGCCCCAGACTGCCTGGGTTCGTCGGCCGACCTGGTCACGATAATCGGAGCAACCTGTACAAACCTCAGCGCGGTAGATTCCCAGTGACTGCTTCCGCCCCTGTAGCCGGATCCAAGATGGAGGTCAACGACCCCCATTATCCTCCACCCAAAGGATATTTCGGTGCCCTACCAAAAGGTTACGTGCCTCCTGCGCCGCATGAGTCAAAGAAAGGATGGTTTCCTATCAAACCTAGCGGTGTTGAACAGCAACCACAGCCGCCTAAGTGGGAAGCACTTGCCCCGCCTCAGTATTACAACTGCTATGATCCTACGCGAGACTACTCGATTCTTCACCTCCTCCCAGGTTTTGAAGCCATCGCATCGCCTCCGTATGAGTCTGCCCCAAAGATAAACAATGACTCCGATACCTCCACTGGGAGCTCAAACGACTTCGTCACCAACGACACCTATCCTAACCCCGAGAGTTGCAAGAGTGTAGATAAACTTCAGAGTGGAGAAGCGTGGAAGCCGCTGGGATCTGATCCCAATGAGGCGTTGCGAAGACAGCTTTATGCAGGCCAGTGGGAGAACGGAGACGACGGTGGAGACGTCCGTGGCAGCGACATTGAAAGCGACATTGAAAGTGAAGAGACGGCAGTCGAAAGTGACAACAATATTATCTATTTCGACTCTGATGAAGGATATTCGCCTGGAAGAAGGAATCGCGTCGAATCCGGATATTACGCTTCGCTTGGCGAATATGATTCGGATACGGCTATGGATGATCACGAGTCTGCCCAGTGGAAGCAGGATTGGGACTCTGATATTGAAACTGATGCCACCGACCAAGCCGACGCCTCCGATGGGTCTATCGCTAATGACGAGAGATCTATATCTTCTGATGACTTGGATGATAGTCGTATTGTGATATGCAAGGACCCTTCCCATGCCATCACATTCGACGGCAAGGTTCACCGTACCTTTGAAGACTTAGATGACGACAATCGTATCGTAATATACGAAGACCGTCCCCATGCTGATATTATCGCATCTTCAGACGATGGCTCTGTCATGCACGAGGTCGCTTCTCATGCCACTTTAAATGATGAGACTCTTAGAAGCCTGGAAGACTCGGATGGCTTCAATGGTTCCATTGCGCACAGAGTCCCTTCTCAAATCATTTCCGATGATGAAATCCACGAGGACGCTGAGGACACTGATGGGTCTGGATCTGCGGGCAATGAAGAAGGATACAAGCTGCAAGCTGCAACACACGAAGAAGATGGTTTCGAGCCCGCTGCAATGGAAGGAATCATCGGCGAGACCTCCGACCTTATCGATTTGAATTCGCCAATCGAAGAAGGGTATAAGAACCAAGAGTCTACAGCAGGATTCCTCCGTGAAATCTCTGAACTCGAATTGGGATCTCCATACGAAGGATACCAGAATCAAGAGTTTACCAACGTTCCAGGTTCTGCTGATGTCGAGGGATTCGTCGAAGAAATTTCCGATCTCATTGACTTGGATTCACCTTCCGAAGAAGGATACGAGAAGAAACAGTCTGCAAAAGTTCACGAATCTACTGCGTTCTCAGGATTCGACAACATCCTCGAGAGGCTCGAGAATCCTAACGAGTTTGCATCTCTTGACAAGGAGGAACTTCCCTTGCAACAAGCAGCACAAAATAATGAAGATTCAGCTCCTCCCGCAGCTGCACCTAAGGGATCAGAGGACGAGGGAAGCTCCAGTCCCTTCGAGCCCAACCCCGCACCACCTTCTTCGGGACCTAGCAAAGGGCGTCTTCCTCCCGTCAAACTTGTCCCACCACCACCATCCTCCTCCTCTTCCGAAGGAGAACCTGATCGTATTGTGTTTAAGCCTCGTGGTCACCGCCCACCTTTCCAGCAGCGCCGCCACTTTTCGGGCGTCAAGCTTGCGCCGTCTGATCGTGAGTCCAGCTTTGAGCAAGAAGTTAGACGGCGGGATGAACAGCTCAAGGCTGAGAAGGAGGCCGAGAAAGCAGACAAGGAGAAGGAGGCTGTGAGGAAGGCCGCGAAACTTGCCGCCAGGAGGCGAAAGAAGGAGAAAAAAGCGAAGGTTATGGGCAAAATTCCCCCCACGACTAGAAAATTGAGATCAAGTAAGTGAAAGATTACGAGATTGAGATTGAGATTTACCGTGGGAAGGGTTGTGCTACTTTGATTTTGTGTTGTCTAGGCTTACTGATCAATGTACCTGCCGACGCTCTTGGTTTACAGTGTCTGTACGTTAGCGATTCTCTTCGATTCTGGAAATGCAAGTTGTTTCCGGGTATGATGTCTTGTGTACCTGTTCGTGCCTGGGGATAGATACTGCTGCTAGTGATTGGTTTGGTACGACTGGTCAAAGTTAACTGTCTGAAGCCACTCCGGTATGAATCCATCACGATTTACGACGGTATACATACATTCCATTACCCTTTATTGTTATCGTGTAACGTGGGAGAGACGCGATCATACCCCTCACCCAGCCAATAAGTACTCATCTTTTCCATTCCTCTAAACACTTTTACAAAACCTCCTCGCTTCCCTAAAACTCAGATACATACAAAGAAACGAAACACGTACAAGCAGACAAGGACGCAAGCATCGCAACCAGTCGGCGCCCAATCAAAAAAGTACATAAAATAATTCGAACCCCATCCAATAACAAAGAAACCCCAACAAAAAACACATAAACAAAAACACACAAACTCCATTACTTCCCCCACCGTCCTCAATGTATATGTGCCCCCGCAAATGGAAAACTCCAAGGTATAAAAAAGCCATAGTAATAATACAATACCGAATCAAAAGTGCAAAAAATCTACTCATCTCCCTCGGGCGCCTTCTCTTCCTTGACCCATCCCCTGGCCACCATTTCTTTCCAAATCTCATCTTCCCTCTCCACTTCCTCTCTCATAAGCGGCAACCCATCTGCGCCCTTCAACTTCCTACATGCACCGGCAAGCACCACCCAGTAGCGTCGCCTCTCGCATTTTGTGCGCAGATCGAGTCTCCCGTGGTGCTGCAGATCCTTATCTTCCTCGGTGGGCACGATCTCAAACGGGTCCTTGGCGTACTCGTCGCCGCGCTCTTGTTTCACCACCGTGGTAACGGACGGGTAGAATCCCGTTGTCACAGGATTCGCGCGGAAATCAACCCACTTGACGCCGCGACATCGCTCGAGTGCTTGTCCCAACTTGCGGACATTGCTGATGCGGTTCCCGGCGCAGCTGAGCTTGACAAGACGGTTCAGACCGGCCAGGGGCCGCAAGTCTGAGAGCGCGTTGTAATTGAGGTTTAGAACTCGGACATTGGGGATTAGTGTGGCTATGTTCTTTGGTAGGGAACGGAGGTGACATCCGGCCATTTCTAGGAACTGTAGATTTAAGAAGCCGGCTTGAAGCTGGGATATGCTGCCGATGGGGTTTGAGGACAGGTATAGTTTGCGGGCTTCAAACATGCGGTTTATCTCAAGGTCGAACGTTGCCGTTGGTGTCGTTTGTTCCCGAAATGAGACTGCATCTATCGACTTTGCTCTGGTTAGGCCCACGACACGGGAAAGGTTGTTGTTGTCCATGTATAGGATCCGAAGGTTGGGGAAAGGTGTGACATCGAAAGATGTGAACGAGTTTTGCGTAAGTTTGATGGAGCGAATAGTTTCGAGTTTTGTTGTGGGTGTGATGGAAAGGTCGGTAAGAAGGTTTTGGTCGAGATTGAGGTGGACTAAGGACGGTAAAGCTTCGAGACCATTCAAGTCTACAAGTTGATTTCCGCGGAGGTCAAGCTCAGTTAGGCATTTTCTAGCGTATGTTATTTTATGGTATTTATAGAGATAGAGATGGGGAGAAAAGACATACAACTCCGATTCAGCGAAGTCAACACTCTCCAAACGATTATGCCTACACCTCAATGACAACAAGCCTTCAATCTTGAATACACCCTCAATATTCGTCAATGCATTGTTGTCAGCCTTCAATTCTCGAAGATGCAGACATGGCGCCAAAGCGTCCAGGCTTTCCAACCCATTCCCACTGATATCAAGAAACTGCAAGTTGATGAGATGTCCAAAGAATGTTACGTTAGTCAGGCAATTCCGTTGCACATTGAGGTTCATGACACTCTCGGGAACGCCAGTCAACTGTCCCAATTCATTATTGCTCGCATCCAGCTCAGCGACCCGAGGGCAAAAATCATTCAGGGTGTACAAGGTTTCGAGTTTGCGGTCCGTGAGCTTGAGACATTTGATGAAATCCCAGTAAGGATCATAGGGTTCCACGTCCGTTAGGTGTTTGACCAGGTTTGACTGTGCAATCGAGAAAGATGCTTCGACGGCCTTTGAAGTAGCTTTTGGTCCGCGGCGAGTAGTGATGTATGATAGTTCCAATGAAATCAGTGCCTCTGTGGTTTCAAATCGGTAGGAGATGTCGGGAAGCGGAGACAAGTAGAAGGAGACATCACCCTTCTTCTTTGTCGAGGGCGGAGGAACTGCTGAGAGCTGACTCTTGAATGGTGTTTGCAGAGGCGTCAATGCACTGCTGAGTGATAACCTTCCAAACTCGCGCTCGAGATCAGGATGCCTAATCTTGTGCGACGCCTCTTCTTCCACTTCGGTGATCCTCGAAACTGGGCGCCCGATAAAGGTTTTGCCAATGGACTTCCGACGCGAAACGCTGAGATAAGAAAATGAGCTGTTATTGCGACCAGATTGTCGAAGAGAACCATGCTCGAGAAACCCGTCGACATCAAGCTCGTCATCATTGTTGTCGTTACCGTCCTCATCGTCCAAAATCACTTCGTTCTTGAGTGGCGACGAAGAAAAGCTACCGCATGCAAACCCCACTGGTAATGTTTGGTGTATCTTATCAACCGCGCTGTTTTCGTTACTCTTGTTCTCGGCATTGTCGTCATGATCATGTTGCGCCACCTCCGTCTCCTTGGCTTCCTCCTCAATGGCCTCCTCTGTACCGTAGCTCGTGGTTCTCGTTACTGTCCTAGCGTTGTGAACATCGAATTCACTATCATTGGTCCTCTGAGAACTGCCGCTCCCTACACTGGAACTCAGTGCGCGTGAATTGCTCCAATGAGATTTATCCCATGTGTCGCCTGCCGGGCCGCAATCAATCTCCCGCAAATCCGTATCATCGATAACTCTCGAGCTCCGCCAAACCCCACTTTTCTCAACGCCATCGGGGGTGCTCCCCAAAGCTCCCCACTGATTTCTCGCAAGCTCTAACACGCGTTCCTCCTCTTTCGAGTCGACTGTCAGATCGGAAATATCCTTGAGCGGGTCATCGTCACCCTCCTTGGCCGAGACCCAGGCAAGAGTGTTTTTATCAAATGTCATGTCATTCGTAGTCTTCGTAGCAAGGTGGTGAGATAGAACTTCTGGCACGTTTGAAATAACCCTGACTGAGGAACGCGAAGACTTTGAAGAGCGCGACACCGCGAATTGATCCTGGTCTTCGTCATCCATGCCTGCAAATTTAGCTTGTCCGCGGCCCCCGAGACTGAGTGCCACAGCTTGGAGTCTCTCAACCATGCTCGAAGTAACAGGGTTAGTAGAACTCTGGTCTTCCTGGGTGGCATTTTCGCTACGATCTTTCAAGACCTTTGATAAAATGCTTCTGTCTTCATCGCAATTGTTTGGTAGTTTTGATTGCCTCTCCCCATCAGAGCTATAACCACCAGCTGCCCTGAGTTCCAATGCCCGAATTCTTGCCATGACCTGCTCAGCCTGTTCCAGAAAATCCTGCGTCGTGACACTACCATTCCTGGCACCCATGTGATTTTCCCTGGGAGTTGTGGGCATTTCGAAACTTTCCCCCTGCATGCCATCACCCTTATTTCCACTGAACACAATTTTCTTGAGACTGCCACCTCTTGGCGAGTTCAAGGCTGGAGCAATCGCTAACTGTCCGACAAAAGCATGCTTCTTTTTTCGAGGTGTAGGGGTCGGAGATCCTGTCCGCACTAGCGCAATCTGTGGCTTTCTAGCTGAAACCTGAGAATCCTTCGAATTTGCTCTGCTCCGTTGCTGGCGACGAGAGCTAGCAAGGATGCTGCCTTCCTCTACCGCTGTGTAAATCCGCCGCCGACCGTTGGCAGGGCTCTCGAATAAACGGTTAGGTGTGCCACTTGAACCTAGCCGCGACGTAGCCAGAACGGAGCCACGTCGAGCTCTTTTGGGAGTGCGCTCCTTAACTGGACTCTTTGGACCGGCCACACCATCATTTGGAACTACCGTAGACTCATCCGATTGCCAGCGACGATGTTTTCGTGCACTTCTGGGTGGCGACAGCCGTCGTGGAGATGTAGATGCTTGGCGATGGTGACCATCAAGGACTTTAGTGGTTGTGGTAGTGGTTTTTGTAATCTTCTCCTCCACAGTCTCATCGTAATGAACCACCTTACTGCGCCTTCTGACGTACCGGGCAGGTGGAGAATCCTGTCTCTCTGTCCTGCGGGCCAAAGCTTCAAGGCGGTTAACCACCATGCTGCTACCCCCAGAAAACGATCGTTCACTCTCTCTATCTGACGGCTCTTCAATACCGTTATCGAAGGTAATTGTTCGGTTTGACTTCAGATGTTCTTGATCCTCGCTCTCCTCCAACTCGCCCAACCGTTTCCGTAACTTCTCGTTGGTGTAGGTGTCATGAGCACTGAACAGCTTCAATGGACTTCCAGAGTTCTTACTCCTCGGTATCTCCGACCCATCTGTAGGAGGAGTTTGCGGCGTTGTCGAAGGAAGCTCGGGCATGAATCGAAACGGATGCGGCGTAAAAAATGGGCCGTTTTCGCCATCACTCGATGCCGGGCTGTGCTGTTGACGCGTCTCCTGGGATTTGACAGGTGACCTTGGAGCGTCCTTGTGGTTGCGGATATTTCTGAGCAGAGCACTTACATTGGAGTCTCGTCGATCGGAAGGTTCGTTTTTCTTGATCAGATGCCTCTTTTCCGGTGATGGTGGCGTTGGCGGAGGTCTCTGCGGAGATTTGAATGGAGAAGCAAGTGAGCCTGCACTATCGTCAAGGTAATTCTCATCATACTCTGCTTCCCCATCATTCTCATCTTGATACACTTCCTCGGGTGGATACCGGCTCTGAACCACTGGAGGACTAGATGGGTAAACGGAACTCTCCCTTTCCCGACGCATAAACCTCCGAACTCTCCTACTAGTGCCCACCTCGCTGTGCAACGCTCCCAACGTATCGTTCCGTTCCCGATGATCACCCTGGTGGTCCCGTGGATATGACGCCAGATCAGACTCCGGATTGCTGGCACCACGCCTCAGTAGCGGCGGTGCTTTTATCGAACCCCGATCCATACAATCCAAACCCCCAACAGAAACGGGGGATATAACCTCATTCCTCATATCTTCATTGGAACCCCTCAAGCTCCCCTTCAACCACCGACTGCCGGGTCTCGCCATCCGAATGCTTCTTGGTTTCGACCGCGATCTATCCGGGAATGTAATTCTGCTTCTCGTATCGTGCTCGATATCCGCGTACTTCTCTGCTTTCCGCTTACCTTTGAAATGGTCTGAAACCCGTTCCGAGGGAGGAGAGGAGTGAGTACGGCGGTGCGAAAGCCGCGGTTGACGTGTCAAAGGCAGTAATACTGGTTGGGCGCCGGATTCTGATGCGTGACGCGACGGTTTTGGTTTCGGTGGATCCCGCGTGCTGGTTCCACTCCCGGATTCTTCCTCGAGTGTCGGCAGCGCGCCGGGGAATGGAGACGAGCGAGGGATCGGAAGGTAACTTCTCCCCGGCGACTTTGGAGGGGTAGCCTGTGGTGGTGGTAGACGTGGTGAGGAACCTGGTCCCGCTGTTGGCGGACGGAATAAATTCTCTAGCTGTAGCGGAGAGAACAAATCTTTCCCACCATTTGGGCCCATATCCTCCATCAGTTTCCGCTTCCACTCGGGGGTGTCTGCGATCCGCCTGTTATACATCTGGGTAGTTCCCCGGGGACTGGTCGCGTTACCTAGGGCTTCGTTGCTATGTCGTCTTCTGTGTCGGTTGGTTGTTGTGTAGGAGCGCTCGTCAAGGACGCGTGTGGTACCGAAAGATGGATGCGAATTGATTGTGCCAGGCTTGCTGAGGGGTGGATGTGGAATGAAAGGTGACGATGAGCGAGGTTGGGAGATCCAGTCTTCGGAAAGTGAATCGACCCAGCTGCGATCAGCCATTTATTGCTATTTCTAGCGAGAATGTATTGTGAAGAATGGAAGCGCAAAGTCAATTCGCGAACGAAAATGGCAACTGTGATGGTTGTGGTGATGGTGGTGTGGTGTGGTATTGGAGATGCGCGTGTCGGTCGTTACAGTCGTTATCCTGAGTGTGGGAACATAGAAGCTGTTTGTTGTGCAGAGAGCGACTGTGCAAGAAGAAAGGCAGGAAGACAAGGAAGGTACAGGCAGCAGCACAATTGTGAATGCTGCTGCGTGATGCAGCTAGAAAAGCGAGTGCGTTGGTGGGATGTGTTGTTGTGGTGGCACAGTCGTGGAAGGAGGACGCTACGAGCGAGAAGTGGTGTCTTTCCGAGTTGGTACTGGCGCGTCACCGTTTCCATAGCAACTAGCGCCACAACGCCACAGCTGCGACAAAACGTGGAAGTAAAACAAACATCAACAGCCCCGCATTCAGCATAGTCAACAGTCAACACCCATCACAGATGCATCGAGATTCCGTCCCCCGAGATTGCATCCGATCTAATGATCTCACCCTCAGCCATTGACGTGCTAGCCAAGCCCAATGACGTTTATCTCTCCTCTTCCGCAGTGACGCCCTGACATCAATCTATAAATCTAAGCCCTATGATAATGATACAATTAATTAACCCATTCATCCGCGACTGGCGTATGAGATAAGCGCAAATCAATTTAATCCTCAAGGTCGCCGATGTCGGTACGTGATAAAAGACAACGACACCGGCAACTACGGAAGTGGATGATTGCACGGTATCTTCGGGACTCGTCACCCCCCATGCAAGGCCGAATTCCACACTTTCCAAGGTGGTACAGACTGGGCAAGTCAGGAGGGAGTCCACTTGCGCGTCTTCGACAATTCGAGCACGAGTCAACGAATGGATTATCGGAGCTATACCTCTGCTGACTCGTCGAGAGAGCTGCAGAGTTTTCCGTGCAACAACAAAGGTCTCGGCGAGGAATTCGACTAAGGGTTCTCACCTGACAGGGCGAACAAGGCGTCTTGTCTGCGGGACCTGCGGCCCGACGTTTACGGAATCATAATTTGGTGAATAATGGTCAGCTTTACTTCTATTGCTTCTGAAACTACCGATATTATATTATCGGCGATGCATAGACTGATGGTAAACCAGGTGTCCCTTCTTGTAACCCTAACCTCCCACACCTACATTGTTTCTCAGTCTAGATTCACCATAACATCCAGATAAAACTATTCTCCAGCTGCCACGAGTTGTTCACTACCGCTCTTATCGAATGTGCAATAACTACCGCCGTTCCCGCCGTCGTACAGAGGTTTTCTTCCCACGTGGCAAACCCTGCACCATGGGTCTACCTATACCATAAAGTTGGTCCAGATAATAGAGAAAACACGACGGTACATACCTTGCATAACACTGTACTAGATTCTGAGCTTTCGGATATCGTATACAATTCGCTGTCGATTGGTTTTGTGATAGGCTGTGGGCTAGGCATGTATCTGTCAATTTTGGGAGATGCCATGCCAGGATTGAGTGGAGGGAGGAGTAAGGATTCTGGGAGTCAAACGTGGATGACTGAGGTGTGGATTATGCGTCCGGGGTACATTTACCTTGGCGACAACCGCTGCTGTTGGAAGGGAATGATAGGAGTGGCTGTGGTCATTGTTGGGTGGCGGTAGGGGGAGACAAAAGATTTGAGCAAAAGCATCCGCCCGTCACCATCACCAACTTGAAACTACACTCACATGTGGACTTGGTGGATCTCGATGGAAACGGAATGTAGCCTGGCAGAATGATCCGCAGAACGTTCGATCTGACTCGAGGCTGTCGTATCCTTTCACTAAGGACCGTTCGAAGAAGAATTCCTAGAGAATGGGTAGATATCAGGCCAGAAAAATCACCTGGTGTGTTATGAAAACCGCTGCACTTCCGTTGTGCCTAACGTTCGCCGTCCTAAGGCTCGGAACTAAGACCATATCCATTCATTCAATGAGGATTACTTGCATCACAATCCTCGGCCTTGTGATTAACACTTCGCACATGCTTTAAGACAGCGGGAACTAGGCTTCGCGTGTCTTGCTAAGAATGAAGTTCCTTAGCCATTCTAGTCATAGTTCAAACCCCGGATTGTATTAGCCACCCCCTGTCTATCGTTTTGGTTGGTTGGTTTTTGCATAGGAATTCCTGAAAAACGATAGCCTGAAAAACGGCACGCTGAAAAAGAATATATTTCACTAAAAACAAGTCATCTAACGGCTAAAGCCGAGTTTTCTACTATCCTGAGTAAGTATGAGGCGGAGGAGCTAAATTGGGGTGGGGAGGGAGGAACCACCTCTCTGTTGGTTGGAATCTGCTCTACATTGAACCACAGGAATTCCCTCGACAAAATCTACCATTCATAGGCAACTGTTCTCGAGTCAATGATAGAAAATAACACAGACACGTCATTATTGACTAACTATTTCATTCCCATCTACATCGTCGGGGAACATACCAAGCATTCAATGCGCACCTCATTTCGGGCTACAGCTCAGGTGTGGCCGCAGCATCAGCAACCATGCTATGTAGCTATTTGTGAAGCGCGATATTTTATAGGTCGTGCTAGACTACCAGAGGGTATTTGAATATAGTTGATCGGTAACTTCAAGCAGACCAGCAATGCCCCCGATCCATTTGATATCACTCGGGCAATGTGCATTTCCCCACGCGGGGGTGTCTGACGGTATTTGCCGCAAGTACAAGCGTATAAGCAATAGAACTGTAGCTGTATCTAAGTTGGGGTACCCTAAAACATAAGGCGCACAGGGCGGATTTCCTGCAGCATGACGGTTTTTGAAACGATAGGTCGGTGAATTATCTCCCTCCTCTATTTCACTTTTGATATCACATGTCGCTAGCTAACGTACTGCTGATCCACGATTTCGAGCCATTGAAGGCGTGTTGATGTCGGTGAACAGTTGCTCGTTTGTATGTCGGGCTGTTTTCTGAGTTGCAACCCTAACCCCTGTCATTGGACTCAATCTCCTCTGACTGCGCGCTACGTAACTGTTAAACCTAGTCAAAGAGACCTTTTTTACAGCTTTACTGAAGAAAAGAAAAAGATCAGGCGGTTCGTTACCGAAAAATGGTTTCACAAACCGCATCATCGTAACAGGTCCCTCATATCACAGCCCGAGAACCGCCCCAGCGCCAAAAGCCACATTTATGCAGGTTAGGCCAATAGGAGTTGAGCTAGATTCTAAGGTACCACATCTTCAATATGGGCAGTTGGAGCTGTATGTAAGCTGAGTGCGCGTGCAATCCTTGAAGCTTTTGGAACTGGGTTCTGACTGCGCAACAAGAAGAAGACAGTGTGCGCAAGTACGCACAACAGGCCCTGTATTTCAACGAGTCCAGGTCCTCATTAAGAAGTCGTTTCTCTTCTGTTCCCTCTGCATAATCGACAAGCCTCCCTCACAACATAAAAGGCAGCTATAGAGAACAACTTTTTTCAGAATAGCTTGCCGGTACCTGGGCTTCGAGTAACACCAAAGCCCTGGTACTCGGTCTTCTCAGCAGTACATTCAGCCTCTATATTTAGTTATCTTGTTATCGAGACCCCACTACTTTGCCTGCCTGCCGGCACACGAGGAGAGCTCCTAGCTCCAACCCTGCGAGCATAAACAAGGCTCGCTTTCCGACCTCTACTCTTTTGCTACTTGTTTGATAATATTCACCCGCTCGCAGTGCCCTTCCGCCGCACATCATGTCTATCTCTCCATCTCCACCCCAGCGTACGGGTACTAGAAGCAGCATTCGCCAGGGGTTTCGAGGGATTAAACAGGATGTGCGGGAAGGGCTCCACGATGTCGGGCAAACCATCAAGAGGAGAATGAGCTCGAGCTTGGGTGACGGTGGAAGTAAGAAAAAACCGAGGATCAACAGAGCGCTCTCGAGGGTGACCACCAAAGCGACCGAGAAACTCTTTGGCAAGACTCCAAGGGCATCCACCGAGATGGGTCATATGGGTCAACATATGGGGTATTGACTATATCGCTGAATTTTTATGAACTTTTGTTGACGTTGTGTAGCTACTATCACGATCAACACGTTTCAAACATTTCACCGGAATCGCAGCCAGAATCCCAAGTCATAGTAACAGATGTCGAGAGATATCATCTCTACCAATCACACATGCAGCAGATGCAGCAGATGCAGCAACCCCACGAAGCTGCATGGACGATTCCCATGGCTACCGACAGCGAGCCCACTCAAAGCAAGGCTGTGGCTTCTTCATCAGCCGTGCATGGTTATGAATGGGCACCCCAGGAAGATGTCGATGTGAGCTCATATGCACCAGAAAACTGGCAACAACAACGAACGGCTGCATCCACATCACCGCTTGAAGCTTCACCTGTCGACAGGGGTGTGCTCCTTGGGCTGTCTGTAACGCCACCTCCTGATCGCCAATTTGTCCAGGGAACATGGCAAGATATCCACCAACTTTCAGGGTCTAGAACAGTATGCGGGACTCATAAGGATCGTTTCGATAATACCGTGCGTAAGGCTAACGAACTGACCGCCGTTGTTACCGGAGGAGAGTTGACTTCCCATGGACAACCACTCTCTAATGTGTATGTTATCATGAACCATAGTTTGCAGTCGAGTTAATTTATTAATTATAAGTAGAAGCCCAGCGACGCAAGATGCTACAGCATTTCCACTCTCTTCTGTCACTACACCATCACCGAGGCCATCCGAAAAGGGAAAACAGAAGGAGGAGCCCCTTCACTTGCAAGACAACGACCCTACGAACTCTGAACACGACGAAGATAATACTGAGAAACCTTGCCCATGGCCTGGTTGCCCCGGTACGACCAAGTCAAAGGTTTTCGAACCGAACAGACTAAAGTATGTTTTCTACTTCCTAGCTTCGAGTGTTACTGATGACTGATCTGTTTCCGTTAGGGAGCACATCCGTCGAGGGCACCTTTTACCGCTGATGTGTGATTCAGAAGGCTGTGGAGTTCGCAAGGGAGATAAAAACCAGATCTACCGCCATCGAACCGCAAAGCATCCCGGGGAGCCAAAGAAGCGGTGGAAGGAACAGGATGAAGACCCCGTCGCGCTGAAGAAATACAAGGTCCTTAACGAGCGAGGCTTGTCATACGAGAGAATTGCCGAAATATGCCGGGCCACCACCATCGCTGAGCTTGAAGAGCCTTGGGAGCATGCGGGTGAGCATATTCCGTCCCACGAAACAAACTGATCCATAGCTGACACGGATAACCTAGCTCATGCTTCTTCTTCTTCCAACCTCGTGAAGACCGAATCCCCACTATCCCCTACCTTTGGACCAGGTCTCGGTCTCTCCTCAAACGTCTTTGACCAGGCACCCGTGCCGGGCAGCGCACATAGCACCACCTTCCCGGACACCCTTACCCCTGGCTTCCCCAGCCCTACAACGCAGCTCCCTAGCCGCATGAATGGTTGCTTAGATGGGCACTCAGAATTTAGTAGTGTCCTTATCGACTTCGTCAACAAAATCCTCGTGCCAGCAGTGGATCAAATGAACTTACGATCAAGCCCGCAGCCTTCTCGTCAAAGTCGCTACGAGAATCTAAACACAGTTGTGAGCCACCTCATGTCGGCCGCTCGGGAGGGACTAGACCGGCTGGAACGTCGTCGTTCGGGTGGTATGCTTTCATCTGATAGTTTCCACCGCTAGCGCTGACATAACCATAGTCTCCGACACGGCGGTGCAGCAATCCTACACCGACATGCTTGGTACCGGCAGCTCCTCTCACACTCCAAACCCGAATGCCACCCCGGCATTGACGAACACGGGCACAAAGACACTCACTGATCGGAGCGTGTCCTATGGCTCGTTGAACTACGCGCCGCAGCCGCCGCTGGGACAGATTGCAGTAGGTTCCCTACAGCACCCTACCTAGAATATGATCTAATGAAGAATAGGGATCACCACAGACCGATGTCACGGAGCAGTCCGAGTGGGAGCAGCACTCACAGACAGAGATCCTCTATGGCAATAACACCCCGGGTGCAGAGTTCGGCGAGAAAACCCCAGTCAATGTGTTTCATGGGAGTGATCCAAACTATGATGGCGATTTTCAGGCCGGTCCGGATAGGCAGGGGAGTTTCCGGTTCGGTGAATGGGTTAACCCTGATCCTGACTCAGGTCCGCATTAAGTGCGGTGGGTTCAGTGCAGAGTTAGCGGTTCCTATCCTCCTCCGAGCTCCTCTAGTTCCTCTTCCCTTCCTTTACCTTCCCCTTCACCTCTCTGGCTTTGTAACGATAAGATCTCTTTCCTATGTTAGCGTACGGAGGAACGTCTATTTTTTCTTTATTTGTTGATGACTTTATGGGGCAATGCACCTTTCATTTCACTTAATGCTCGTGTTTATGATATACTGTATGGGAGGCACCAAAAAAGTTGGGCTTGTTGTATTACGTTTTTCTTTTTTGTGTACACTACTTTTTCTATGGATCTTGGGCTGGCGTGCAATAACTTTTGGGTACCTATAGGGGTTTTTTCTTTTTCACCGTTTGGATATATAGGGAGGCCTGTTATGATGGGGCCATAAAAGAAAAGCGGTAGATTTTGATCATGCGTTTCGGGGGTTTGGGGATAACTACTCTACTCAACGCTGCTTGCTTGCTTGTTCCTGCAGGACACGCTGTTCTGTGTGATTGATTAACATAGCCTTCATGCGTTGGGGATCCTTACCTGCCGCTCTTTAACATCATGCATGCCCTACGGTGTTGAACTACGTTTATTGGTCGCTTACCGACAATGATCGGCGTGTGGCGAAGATAGTGTAGAGACACCGCAGCAAGCATACATGCACTGCCCAGTGTGGCGCAGGTTTTTATGCATAAGTAATGTGGGAATTGAGGTTAATTAGATACCCATGGCGATTGGGTTGCAATTGAGCTTGTTGGGAGGGTGGCTGAAAGAGGGGAAAGGAGAGGGTGAGAGGAAAGGGATAGGAGGGGGGGAGGAGGGGAGGAGTGGAGGAGGAGGAGTGTGTGGTAACGAGGTGTCACTCGTGTCTAGATAGGCTGCAGTTTAATGGGTGTTGATATGGAGTGAGGACGAGGTTGTAGGGTCGCCTCAAGCAAGCAGTAGCTCCCACATCGAAACTCCGAACTTCGGTTTTAGTGTTTTACACAAGATTTATTCTCAGAGTGTAGCGTACCTAGAAGCGATATCCACTAGTCCGTGTGAGGCTCTACAGAATCTATGTACGGCATTAAATAAAGTTGGCATCTTCGCATGCGCCCTGGTTTACATGGTTCCCTTACTCGGGCACGCAGTAATTCCTGCCTAGGGAGTATCTCTGTGATCCGGCATGGTAGGACAATTCGCAAAGAATAAAGGTGATCACAGCAGGTTTCAAACAACCATGGATCCAGTGTTTGCACGCGCCTACTCTAGTGTTTAAAGCATGATCCTTTGCTACTTAAGTTATTGTATAGTTTATAAGACCACCAACAGACAAGAGGGCCAGGTAGGTCAATATTTGGTTTTACCCCGAGTATCCCCTGGATCGTAACGGTTCCCGGCCCATACGGGCCGCCCGCGCAACCACCTCACCACACATCCAAAAATGGTCATCAGAGGCCATCCTTTTTATCAAGTCTTCTTTAGTAGCAAATAAAACTTTCTGTCAAAGTGAACTGTAAATTATATGTGATGTGACTTTGTAAGTCTTACTGCCCCACCAAAATTCACTCTCTCAACTGGCAACCCACCCCATGTCTATGCACCACTACCCACATTTCTCCTTTACAGGTGATTGAATTCTACAAAACAATGCCTTTCATTATTGAGACACCACAGTTACTTGCATTTTGAACATGCTTAGCAAAGTGTGGGTGGAGATTTGGTATTTCTGGCTGGGCTTTCCCAGTGTTCGAAACGGGCCCGGCCGACTCGCGGGCTTTCGGGCCGGCTTTGGCAGGCCAGGCCGGGCCGGTAATTTGGAAGCCCGCGCTAAGGGGGGCCGGCCGGGCTTATAGTTTGAAAGCCTGTGTGCTTTCCAAAAGCCTCCGGGCCGGGCTGCATATCTGAAACATGAAAATCAGGGGCGAAACACCCTATGGGATACTGTTACCTCCCACTATTGTCACTAGTTCAAGGAGGACCAACGAAAAAATAACCGCTATTATTAGTATTCAGTAAGTGAATTCGTACCGTCATGGATTCTCAACCGGCCCGAAAGCCCGCAGGCCGGCCCGGCCCGTTTCGAACACTGGGCTTTCCTGCTGGCAAAGCCAGCATCCCAGCTACTTTCCCTTCTCAAGGTGGACTGAAAATTGACCGTGGCTCCAGCTCTGGTTGAGGGGTACAGATATGCCCTCTTTGATGTTCAACGAAGTGAGTTTTAGCCTTGTTCACTATGAGAGCTGTGTGATGGATATTGGTATCCCCCCTCTGAGCCTCAACTCTTTGGGCACATTGCAGATGGAATTCCTTGTGTGTAATGATATTTGGACTTCAAGGCATATCCTTAGCACCAAGCTTGAAGGATATTTTGGGGTGTTATGGGCAGAGTTGTCCATCTGGGCTGCACAGTGACATTTTCAAGTTTTTGGGGAGCTAATCTTGAGACAACCCTCCCAACAAAAACTGCCCTTTTTATCGGCACCCCATTCCTGTACAGTCCTTAATTTTTGCCAAAATGCTCTCAAGACATAGGAAAGTAAGTTTATAATGCTCCCAGGCCACCCCCACAGAGTTGTGGTTGCATCGCTAAATATTTGCAGGTGGGGAGTCGGTTGCCATGCCCAAGCGGTCCGGGAATGCCAAAGTTACGATCCAGGGGATAGAGCTACAAATTACAATTGTAAAAAATAGCCAAAATATAGGTCAAAGACAACCCCTAGCTCCATCTTATTTCCAAATCAACTTATCAAGGACGTGTCACAAACTACAGGCTGAACTTTGCCATCCATAATCGGACCCGAGTGATACCCCGTGATTTATTAATAAAACTGTACGAACGGAAGAACGCGAACAAAAAAAGAAATACCCCATCTCTTTGCATGGTTTTATGAGAGCGGGATGGCTTAATAATACTATCGCCGACAATACCGACAATCCCGAGTTCAGACATGTACACCCACTAGGCCACCACCTTCACCACCGCCACCAAGACGGGGTAACAATCATTAGTGAATAGGCCCTGAGCCGATGAATGTCTAATATGTAATTCAATTAGCTCTAGGCTCAACGGTTGGCGTCCTGGGTTCACCTTATAGTATTCCTCCAGTATCTGGACAATATTGTCTTGAACCTCCCGCTTGAAGTTCAAACTGTACTCTACAGACTTTTCTGAGTAGTATCTGGGAGCCTAGCGCTATCTATATCAATACATCATGATACGACGGGGCGATAGTTTCTCCTTCCTGTTCCTCGACATATCCGATCCACTGCTTGGGCGACACGTATGTCGGCTATTCTCAAACGCAGCCGGCATCAGTATTAATCCCAGTCTCGGAGATGGAAGGTGAAGGAACTGTTAAGTAGCGGCTCTCTTTGCTTCAGATTTGTTAAGTCATTTAGCTGCGCCATCTCCAGTGTGTGAAGCAGCGTCTTACCAGCTTCATCGGGCACACCCAAACAATTTCAGAAACCCTTTTGAGTAGCGACGAATTCTAGAGCCACTTCAACGCTGCGAGGAACTTTCGCGTCAGAAATTCGAGATCTTCAAAAATTTCTAATATATGTTCCGACCGCTACACAACCTTTGCCAGTACGGGAACTGGATGGCTCAGTTCGCGATCTTCCGACAGTCCTCGAATCCCAAAAACAATATGCGAACCCAGAGGTTAATATGCAACCTCACTAAAAGCTTTACACCTAGTAGGTCAACTACAGCCCTGCTAGCCACTGCAGAAACAGATAGATTCCTTTGTTGGGGAACAAGAATACGGTGCAATAGTATAAGCGGATGGATTTCTGTGTTTGGGAGCAATAATACAGTAAATATACTGCCTTATCGATATTGGTATGTCAATATGGGTCGCTGGGGGTTGAAGATGTACTACTATGTATTTTCTCTCTCGGCCTGGGTTGTAGTACTTATAGGAGCAAGGGAACGGCAAGGAACAGTGCTGCCTCACACTCCGTGAGGAAGGGAATCAAAAGGTGATAGTTTAGATAGAACTCCATCCCAGATATCAGCTTGTAGAAAGGCACATAAAGTGGAAGAGGATGATTGTGCATACTCATAATACATCTCATTCTTTTGAGTTCGCATAAATTAACCAGTTTGCGAGCCATTCTTGCAGTTTGTGAACTTGCCATTATCTCGCAAACTGTCCCCCAAAGTTTGCGAACTAACAGATTCGCCCATCGGTCGGAACATATATGAGATTTTACCAAGCAGATTCGCAATATTGGGAGGCTGATCACGTAGTCATCAATGCAATTTTCCCTTGATACTCCCACCTGTATTACGAGCTGCACGGGTGGGATAGGCTCCAACCCGCTCTCGGCAGAAAGTATATCTAGGTACCGGTAGGTATGTGCTGGAGGGTTTTGTACAGTGATTCATCATAGGAGGTCACTCGACAGTGGCTTTCGAGTGAGATTCTATGTTCATGTTGCCATCATCTCGCGCCCGCTTTAACAGGACATAGCAGCTGGATATCGATACTATCGCCGGGGTTCTTCTGCTTCTTCTCTATCTTCTCCGTACGCCTCGAATCTCCCTCTATTCTGAAAGTGCGAGCCTGCGAATCTATTACATCCCCTGTGATAAATAATCCGGCTCTTGACAAGAAAGTGCACCCCGCTACCTATCCTAGCACTTTGTCTGAAGCCGAGAAGATTTCTCGGGCGTGGTGCTTGACTTAGAAGTAGAGCAAATAGTTTGGTGTCCAGTCACCGGTAGGAGTAAAATCGCCTTTAACTCCAGCATTACGAACCCCCAAAAGTCAGAACAGAAAGCGTCACATGCGTTCGATAAAAAAAGGCGACCGAAGCACCGCGCTCGATACTGTACTACTGTACATACATACAACATGTGGCGCGACAGAGCAACAGGATATCACTACAGGTTACGAACCCGCATCAAGCGTTTGCAGCACTGTTGTTTACAGCACCTATCTTCCACTACTCAAGCTAATGAATGAACTCTTGGTACTGTAGTATTAGTATGGCTACGCTGGTGGTAATTGATCTTGGTAGCAGCCAAGCTTGAAAGACTGGCAATCATAATCTTTTGCAAGAATCATAGGAAATCACATGGTAGCTAGTATGACTTCTGTTACATATACTCGTCGAAAAATCAAGTATGGGGACACCTACCTTGGAATATGATAGGGTTAAGGTTTCCGGTGCCCCCAAACTTGATTTTTCGACAAGTATATAAGATCTGAGACGTGTTACAGACCTAATATAAGCTCACTAGGACCGGGGCTGATAACAATGCACACAAATCTCATATATATCTCGAGTCTTCTTCTCTTCTCTCTATACCTAAGTCTATACACACACACGGTTCTCCCCTTCATTTCGCAATATTCTCGTACAAAAACAACAGCAGCTTAAATCTTATCCCCCCCCCTCTCTAGTAACTAAACCGGACAAGAGTAGATTGGCCCCAAGCGAAGAGTCGTAAAGAGGTTCATATAAAGGTCTAAGTCGTCGGAGTTAAGGCTTATTCTGCGTACCAGAGAGGTGGACGGTGTGGGTGATTTGTGGAGAGGGTGTTAGCCGGAGAGGTAACCCGCAAATACTATTCAGTGACGAATCTAGAAATTTTGACTGCTAGGCAGCAATTATGATAGCGGACCTTAATTTGATTAGATTCAGATAGTATTTGCCAACGGGTAGTGACTAAAGATGCGGGCTGCCGTTATCGAAGTTATGGTAGTGAAACGTCCTTTTTTTTGGATACTACGAGGTGGTATGCGGTGTTAAGGAGATTAATGGGAGAAATGAATATGGTTGTAAGTATCGATGAAGGAATTTAAAGAGAATTCTAGTAAAGCCGTTAGCTAAGGATAGGAGGAGTGGCGGTCAATGCCTAGGTTCGTACACAGTAACCAAAGCGCACCTCCGACAACACACCACACCACCTTCTAGTTTTGCCAAGACCCTTATCGTCCAATCAATTCTATTATCGTCAGAAAACTTTTGCTTTGGTTTTCAGCTGTTTTCTTCGAAATCAGTTACCTAGGAGCCAAAATGAGTCTCTTCGGAGCCAAAAAACAGCAGCCTAACCTTAAGAGTCATCTTAAGAAGGCGAAAGAGAATTACGAGAAAAAGATGGCAACCCCATCTGAGGCTTCAGCCGTCTCAAGCAGCCACATCGGTGGCCTACTCGATGAAATTACCAGACCAGTCACAGACGACGGAACGGAAGCAGAGAGGGACGACCTCGAAAAAATGGAGAGAGAGCTTCACGGAGATTCTGAGTACGAGAGACTCAGGAACGAACAGAAGAAGGAAGAGTTTGAGGCGGGCTTGCGTTATGCCCGTATTGAAGATGATTTGAGGAGGAGAGAGGATTCTCAGGCGACCTCAAGAGTGGAATCTGGACAGCTACCCAGTGACCTGGATGATATGAGAGTGTATTCCGACCTTACGGGAAAAACTGGAGTTATGGGAATCACACGATACGAGGGTGATGACTCTTCGGAGTTGTCACCACCACCAACTACGAGTTATGGGGGAAGCGAGATTTCCTTTCCATCGCAAACACCAAGGGAGAGGGTTTTGTCCCCTTTGCCGGCTACGAATTATAGCGAGGGAAGCCTTTTGGGTTTTCCTCTGAGCGCTCTCCCCCAGGATCCTTTTTTGACTCCTAGGGCAAGCCCTGGAATCATCGCGCGCAGGTATATTCAGTCGGAGGAAAATGCCAGTCAACACGCCGAAGAAGAGGGGGGAATGGAAGAGACCCGGAAAGTCTACACACCCATTCCGAGGAAATTCGAAGTCAGCGATAGTAGTGACAACGAAGATGAGACGATGACAGAGGTGGAGTGGAGGGATGAGGAACCCTACATGACGCCAACGAAGAAGGGAAAAAAGTGTAATAAGGGGAAGGGAGTTAAGAGGCCGGCAACGCCCGAACGACCAATCCCGAATATGCTGCAAACGCCTAGCATGAAAAAGCTTGAGGCTGATTGGGCCAAGCCGGCAGAGTCGCTGGCCAATGAGAATGAACTGGCGGATCTAGGAAGGTTTATTGATGAGTATCTGTAAGGCCGTATATCTGTATATGGCCGCGTATGAGAGTATACGAGAAGATACGGTTGCACACGTGGATATGGTAATATAATAGAGTAGTTGATAGGTAAGATTATCGCTGGCGATCTCAGAGAGATCGCGAGTCGTCTATATAAGGTTGCGGTTACCCGGCCCTGGACACGTCCGTGCCATTGGCGAGAACCTTATCTTGAGTGCCATTACAGTATCTTTGGAACACTAATGGACTGAGGGATTTTATGGTTGGACAAGAAAGAAACGACGCTAGCTACGATGCTTGGTGCCAACAGCAGAGCCAACATATCGCAGCAAGACAGAATCACACTGACGCGGCAGTGGGGTCGACACGAAAAATTGCTCAGAACATACTTACCGAAGTGGAGGTGGAAAGGGAGTATGCAGTAGAGAGGGCGGAAAAACTCGATGAAAGGTTGGGTAAGATCGAAAAGAAATTGGCTAAGATCGCTCCGGTGAATATGGCTAAGACAATTGAAAATGCATTGAGTGGATGCATGGAAAAAATGATTGATCAGCTAACGGATAGGGTGGTGGAGAGGTTTGAGAGGGCAGCTGAAGAAAGCAGGAAGAAGGATGAAATTCGAAGGGGGAAACAGGTAGAAGCCACCCCTGAGAATGACGGCATGAGTGATATCGAGTTTGAGCCAGGGGCAACTTTCTCGGAGGAGGAGAATGAGAGGGTAGCAAGGGTGCTTGAAGTTATGGAGGTGGAGGAGCAAGAACTGGAGGCATCTAAACATGCACCGGTCATTCCACCGGGAGAGAAGAGGTAGGAGTTTCCTAGGTTCACCCCGAGTGGACAAGTTACGATTGCGAAGAGACCGGTTACTGCGCCTGCGGTGCCGGTGCAAAAGAAGAAGGAGGTGAAAAAACCGGAGGTGAAGGAGGTACCAAAGGGACCAAAGGGACCAAAGGCAGGAGAGAAAAAGAAGCTGGAGGTCAAGAAACCAACACAACAACAACCGGCAAAGAAGCTGGAAGAAAAGAAGAAGGAAACGTGGGCGCAGAGGGCGGCCGCACCACCACCAAAGAAGCAACCCGAACAGCGACAACAACAACAACAATCGGGACAGCAGCAGAAGAAGAAGGGAGATGGCTTTGTTGAGGTTAAGAGGCAGCAGAAGAAGGATGATATGAAGCCGGTCCCCCCAGGACAAAATTCGATGGAGAAGAGGAGAGTTACCTTTAAGAGGGATAATGGCCTCCCCCTTTCTCAGAAGAAAGATTTGGATATTTCGTCGGAAGTGAATAGAGCACTTTTCGAGGCAAAGGTCCCACATTTTGTTCGCATCCAGGGAGTTACGAAGAACACCCGGGGATGCTTGTCTACGATCACGACCCCTGCAGCAACGGCCGAAATGTTGATTCGGTATAGGGAGATAGTGATAAAAGCAGCTAGGAAGGTGGAAGCAGGAATTGTGGACATCGAGTCAAATGAACTTTGGGAGAAAGTGAAAATGCATGGCGTCAATTTTGATAGGTACTTGGGGAAGAAGACGGGGGGAGGACTTGAAAAATTGAGGCAAGAATTACAGGCTGAGAACGAGGGGGTGGTGTTGCCCCTCGCCATCAGCTGGATTGGAGGACCGAAAGATGTGCAGAAGAAGAAGGCGGAAGGAAAGAAGGCATCGACGGTTGTGTTCGCGGTCAAGGGTAGTAAGATGGCCGAAAAAGTTTTGAAGGGGGGTTTGAGGGCGGCAGGAGTGAAATATGATGTGGAGAAGTTCATGAATGCCAGACCAGATTCCTTTTGTAGAACGTGCAGCAGATGGGGACATGTTGAGGCAAAGTGTGGGTCCTTGAGGATGCCGGCGTGCATGTTGTGCGCGGGGAGGCATTTGATGAAGGACCATAAGTGCAACGTGGTAGGTTGCAAAGTTAACGCAGGACAGAACTGCACCCATAATGTCGACAAGTGTGTCAACTGCAAGGGAAACCATATCGCAAAAGCCAACTGTTGCGTTAAGAAACAGGAGGCTATTAAGACGGCGAGAGAAGAAAGACACACCTGGAAGGAGAGAGAAGGAGAGCGTCGAAATGTGACAACAGATCAACAAAAGAAACCGGAAAATACAGAGGATGGGGGACCATTGACTGCAGAGGCCGAGAAGAAAGCTCAGGATGATGAGCAGATCGAAAAGGAGCCGGAAGTCCAGGTGGCGCAGACCCCAGAGACGGAAGGAGAATCTTCTAACGCAGGGACCCAAGAAACCCCCATGAAGTCATGGTGAAATGCGTAATGCATAACTGTGGGAGGGGGTATGAGGCGACTATGATGGCGTTGGAGACAGGAATTGTTTGGGGGGCTGATGTTGTGATGTTACAAGAACCGTATGTGGAGAGGGAAGGATACAACATTAGCCACCCAGGATATAGATTGGTTAGAGGAGGACGAACTATGACCGTGATAAAAAGAGATACACACCTGGAGTTTTCGGAAGTGGATAAGGGGGGAGACGGAGATGTACAGGTGTTTGATATAAGATACCCATCGGGTAGAAAGATGAGATTGGTGAATGTGTACGATCAGCTGAGACAAGAGGGGGGAGTGAGAAGTCAAGGCAGACCGGCGCAGACAGCAAGATGGAATGAGATTATGGAGCAGGAAAAGATTCTCTTGGGAGGAGATTGGAATGCTCACAGTGATAGATGGGACCCGCAGTGCCCACCAAAACGAGATGCGACCTTTTTGGAAAATCTTATGGATGAGTACGATTTGATCGACGTGACGGACGGGGAAGAAACCCATTCGAATACGAGAAATGGCGAAACTTCGGGATCGCTTATTGATTTCTTTATTACTAAAGCCTCGATGGCTGCTAGATTAGAGACCTCAACAGATTTGACAACTACTTTGGATCACGCGATTGTGTGTGCCCAGTTAAGATGGGACGAAGGGGAAGGAGTCAAAGTGTCGCAAAAAATTACAGGATGGGATATCGATGGGCTCAAGTCAAAGGAGGAGGAAGAAAATTACAAAAAAGCACAAAAAGAGTGGAAGGATAAGAGCTCAAAGAGACCCGTTCTGGATGAGAAAAGCAGTGGGGATGAGTTACAGAGAGAGGCTGAGTGGATACAGCGGAACTTTGTTAATCATCTCAATAGGTGCTGCAAAAAAGTTAAGGTGTGTGCGAGATCAAAATGGTGGTGGATGGCGGAGATCGCAGAAAATCGAAACATTTTGGGCTCGATAAAAAGAGCCAGAAAGAGAGGGGAAGCGTCGAAGCAACAAGTTAAGAAGCAGCGAAGTAACCTGAGAAGAATGATCCGGCAGTCGAAAACGGAGATGTGGAGGAAGTTTCTAACTTCGGCCACAAGAGATCAAGTCTGGCAGGCGTTGAGATATACGAAACCAGGCGGACAACAAACGACAAAGACTTTGAAATCTAGGACGGGGGAGGTGGCGGAGTCCTGGGAGGATAAGGCAGAGTTGATAAAAGAAGAAGCATTTCCGAAACCTTTGAAGGGTGTGGAGAGAAAGGCCCAAGAAGAGGGAGGAGAAATGTGGAAAAAGATTACCGATGAAGACATCCGAGAGGCTCTGTTTAATCAGTTGGTTCAAAAGGCACCTGGCCCGGATAGGCTGGGGTTTAAGGCAATACGATTATTGTGGGAATGGGATTCCCAAAGGATAATTAATGTTGTCAAAGCATCTTTTAGGTTAGGAATACACCCGCGAGTTTGGAAGGAAGCGAAGGGGGTGGTTATACCAAAGCCGAATAAGGCAGATTACGGAGTCGCCAAAGCATATAGGGTGATTACGTTGTTGAATTGTCTGGGAAAAGTGGTTGAGAAGGTGGCAGCCAACGCAATAGCAGAGGAGTGTGAGCGAAGGAGGTTACTTCACGACGGACAGTTTGGATGCAGAAAGAGAAGGTCAGCAATAGATGCGGTTGGAAGGTTGATGAAGAGAGTTGAAGAAGCATGGGGGAGGGGGAATACCGCGGCAGTGCTGTTGATGGATGTTAAGGGAGCCTTTCCACATGTGGCAAAGGGGAACTTGATAAAAAGAATGGAAGAAATGGGGTTTGAAGCCGACCTGGTGAGGTGGGTGGAAGGT
>Ga0307515_10000797_pt1 | contig 72715 bp, 72 predicted proteins | sample 17_EM_MG_FD_194513 | JGI IMG/M metagenome (GOLD analysis project Ga0307515, IMG submission 194513) | Populus trichocarpa ectomycorrhiza microbial communities from riparian zone in the Pacific Northwest, United States - 17_EM | ecosystem: Host-associated > Plants > Roots > Unclassified | place... | reverse complement strand
CCCGCAACATCCAAACCCCCAACAACCGTGGTACATGACACCCCCCAGCACTACACAAACCACCCTACCACCCCCAATACCCCCCAAACCACTGCAGTACCAGCAAAATCCCCCTCAGCAACCAAGCCCCCTACTCCCACCGTCTCCCACCTACCAAACCATTCCCACCCCGTTACCACCGGACCAGCAACCAACCCACGTACTTGACGCCAAACTGCGCAAGATCATCGTGACACCCGAAATGGACGCCACCAATATCTCACCGCTGCAGCGGCTCGAGAATGCCGTTCTGCGGAAGACGGTAGAACTTGATATTGTGGAGGGGATTGTGTGGGGGAGGAATGGGAAGGGTGCACGTGGGGAACTGACTGAGGAAGGAGAGGAGGCTGTGGTTAAGAAGGTTTTAGGTGCCGGGGTGGAGTATTAGGATTTGTTTGGGATGTATTGGGGGGTATATGTTTGGTTTGCAGTCACGGCGAGGCGTAATAGACAGGTGGCTTCACGATTGGTATTTTTGGTAACTCATACCATTGATTCTGCGAAATCTCCGAGATGCGTGCCGGTACCATCCATCAGATAGCACGCCAAATACAAGAAAAAAAAGGCCCCTCAAAATAATCCTAACCCCGGCATTGGATGGGAAACTCTTCAACTCCGATAGAGAAGAAACACCCACACCTCCCTCTTCCCATCCCATCACCTCCCCTCCTCCTGAAACCTCATCACAGCATCCTCCAACCTCTCCTCCCAAAACGCACACTTTCTCTTACACGCCACCAAATACATCTTCAAATCCCGGTTCACCCCTCTCACCCCGTTCACTGCTGGATCCTCTCCGCTCTCCTTCCACTCGTTAACAAGAAACCTAAGCAGGAATCTCCACCCATTTTGGACGACAAAATCAATGACGAACCCGAGCGGGTCAGTAGAAAAAAAGTGGCGGATGAGGAAGTAGTGTGTAGCGAGAAGGACGAGTTGTGTCGCGAGCTCGATGTCGAGGGACAGAGCGAGACTGTACGAGAGTATGAGACTCATGATCGAGGCTGGTATGCGGAGGAGGAGGGATAGAAGAAGCTTTGTGAGTGGTAGTGGCATTTTTGGTGATGTTGTGAGGGTTTGATGTTGGGGTTGGTGGTGTGGATGTTTGCTGTTACTAGGAGTCATTAGTTGGAACGAGTTCTTTTGTAGCGGAAAGCTTCAAACACACAAGCCCCTTCAAAGAGGAAACAAGAGCGCCCTGGTGTTTTGAAGACTTCGACCTTTGAATACTCCGTCATAGCAAAGCACTCGCTATCCGTCGATTTCCACCGGCAGTCATATGAGTCCTGTCGGGCTACTCCATTTTTCCAATAGAGCAGCTCAATCCGAATAATTCAGTGCGATACCTCCGCATCGGATGTCGCCAGCCCAATGGATGTTAAAGACCGTTACCATCCCGGCCACTCGGCATCGGAGAAACCAAACCCCCGTTACCGGGTAACAACTCCAAACATTTTATCACCAGTAGACCCCACCAACAGACAGCGCCCACCATCTTGTAACACCACCATGTCCCCCCGCCCAATCTTCCGCTTCCTGCTCCCTCGGGGGCAGACACGCCACTACTCCGTCCCCAAGCTCGCAAAACCAACAAAATTCACGCCGCCCTCGCACCCCTCCCGACGTCTCGCAGACCCCATAAACTATCCCGGCCCCCCACGAGTCCAGGATCCCAAAAAGCGCTACCCAAACACAATGCCGCCCCCCGACACCTGGGCACACTACTTCCTTACCTCCCGCCGCCTCCACTTCTACCTTTCTCTGGGAATCCTCGCCTCGCTGGCGGGTACCGTCACAATCTCAAACTTCCTTTGCACCTCGCCATACGCGCACGAGGTAGAGTGGAGCTGGAGTGATCCTGCTGGTAGCCTACAGCGCCTTGGGACGGCGTGGAAGAAGAGTGTTGAGGAGGAGAGCCGGCGGACGGCAGAAATGAGGAGGAGGAAGGTGGAGGATGTTGAGAAGCGGGGGGAGTACAGGCGACGACACGGGCTGGAGCAGACAGGGGATGAGGGTGGGTTTGGTGGGTTTGGGACTAAGAAGCCGGGGGAGGATAGGAGGGTTGAGGCGCAGGTGTTGGTTGCTAAGGCTGCGTTGGAGAAGGAGGCGGCGAGGGGAGGGAACACGGCTGGGTGGGTGGAGGAGGAGTTGAAGAAGATTGAGGAGGATGCTGAGAGGGAGGCGGTTAAGGAGGCGGAGGATCTGGGAGCTGCTGTGGAGCAGGTGCAGGAGAAGAAGCCGGGTTGGAAGGTGTGGTAGATGGGGCGAGGAATTGGGATGGTGGAGAGTGACGTCTGTATAACAGGGCGGATGTACCGATACTGTAGTAGATTAGGAACCCTTAAGCTTTACGGGTTTGGATTGGACTGAATCACATTCCTTCACAGAAACTGCCCGTGATGATCAATTGGGTATGGAGAAATACAATACTGTACATACATACACTCCCCCACCCTCCCACTCAAGCAAACTCCAACCCGACTGCCACCGATCGCTCTAAAACACAAACAAGCATTGGCAACAGCAACAGCAACACCAAAAGATCCCTCCCTCCTTTCCAACCCCACACCGTTAAAAATCCGTAGCCCGTCCGTTATAAGTCCACTCACTATGCCGTAGCGGATCATTCTTCGGTCCTCCCACCTCGCCCGTAACTGGGTTCTTATCGCCCTCAAACTCCGGTTTCGATCCTCTTCTCAGGTCTTTATGCGGCTCGCTCTCGCTGACATCGACTTCGTTTGCATTGACGGCGTGCGAGGTTTGGAAGGCGCCGGTAGACTGTTGCTGGAGACGCTCGTACTCTTCCTGGTCCTCCTTCGGGAGCCGTGGTGGCGACGGGCGATCGCGGAGGTTGAAGGCTGCTGGGCGCAGCACGGAAGTCGAGAAGGCGCGACGTGTGAAGAGGCGTAGTGACATTGTAGAGTTGAGTTGAGTTGTGCTTTGAAGATGTGTGTGCCAGTTGTGAAGCCGCTCGGGAGAGAGGATATAAATATCGTAGTTAAGCCGAGTAACTAAGCAGCTAGCTCGAAAAGTCTAGAATTGCCCCGCCAACACCCCGCCAACACCCCGCCATCAACCCACCCACTTCCACAATGCCGCCCACTCAACTGCCAAAGCCACAAGATCTCGCCCCAGACACCGAGAGTTCCCCGCGACAACCACGGAAGCGCTTTGTCGGCAAAAAAACCGCCGAATCGCTCCGCGCCTCTAACGCCACTGGCACACCCGCCAGCATCGAAGATACAGGGAGCGCACTCCAAGGCAGGCCCCAACCCTCGTTGAAAACATCAAAATCTGACTCTCTCACTCGCAGCCACTCCAATCTCCACCCCACGGCGGCCTCCTCGCGCCGTAACCACCATCCCCCCCTCAATCCTCAACGACCCAAAACTCAACGCCGCGATCTCCACCCTCCTCCCCAAAAACTACAACTTCGAGCTCCACAAGACCGTGCATGCGATCCGACGGCATGGTAGCAAGCGCGTAGCCCTGCAAATGCCCGAGGGCCTCCTCCTCTTTGCCACCACCATCGCCGACATCCTGGAGACGTTCTGCGATGGCGTGGAGACGGTGATCATGGGTGACGTAACCTACGGCGCATGCTGCATCGACGACTTCACCGCCCGCGCACTGGAATGTGATCTCCTCGTGCACTACGCGCATTCGTGTCTTATCCCCGTGGATGTCACCGCCATAAAAACGCTGTATGTGTTTGTCACCATTGGCATTGACTCTGAGCACCTTCTCGCCACGATGGAGCGGAACTTTGTAGCTGGAAAAACGCTAGCCCTGGTAGGTACAATCCAGTTCAATGCTGCAATCCAGCGGTTGAAGCCGCGGCTCGAATCCATGGGGTACGGCGTACAGATCCCACAGATCATGCCGTTGAGCAGAGGGGAGATCCTGGGCTGCACCAGTCCCATAATTGACACGAGCGTAGTGGATGCACTGGTGTATGTAGGCGACGGCCGATTCCATCTCGAGAGCGCAATGATCCAGAATCCGCAGCTCCCCGCATACCGCTACGATCCCTACTCACGCAAGTTCACGCGAGAATCCTACAACCATGGGGAGCTACACACGCTACGGCGCGACGCAATAGCACAGGCTAAGCGGGCTCGGAAGTTTGGGCTGATCCTTGGAACGCTAGGGAGACAGGGAAACCCAAATACCCTCGACAATCTCGAGAAGCGGTTGAAAGAGCTAGGAATCGACTACGTGCTGCTGCTACTAAGCGAGATTTTCCCTGGGAAGCTGAAGATGTTTGCGGATGTTGAGTGTTGGGTACAGGTTGCGTGTCCCAGACTTAGTATCGACTGGGGATATGCGTTTCCACGGCCGCTGCTGAGTCCGTATGAAGCTACGATTGCGCTGGGGTTGAGGGATGAGGATTGGGATGAGGTGAAGGGGTATCAGATGGATTTCTATGCGAAGGAGGGGCTGGGAAGGACGAAAAATGGAGAGGGGTTACCAGGGCTGGGTTGAGTGATGGATGGTGAAGATTATTACGTATAGGCCAGCACAAATGGTACACACTCCTCGCGGCATGCTCAGAATGAAGCGAGCCAAACTGCTTAATCCCTCCTTCCCAACAAAACCGATAGCAACTGATTCCACCCCAATCTGCTGCAAATGTATGATGAAAAATGGAAGAAATAATGGAAGAAATATGCCTTCATGAACTTGGGAACTCCCCTCTAAAACCCACCACCTCCTTACCTTACTGAAAATAAACATCAAACATCAAGATATGTTACAAGTATTACACATAATAAAAACGAAACCAACCACGTGAACCACGTTTGGATATGCGATCTAACCTCACGATGACCTCCACCTTAAAAACCCCGCCTCCCTATCCCTCAACCCCTCATCCGTCGTCAATCTGGCCTTCACAATCTCCACCTCCAGCTCCTCCACTCTGCGCACCGCATTCCTAAGTTTGTTACTCACCCCGCGTTTCCGTTTTACACACGCCTCCAGCGCCGCCGCAATCTCTTCGAGCGCCCTTCGAGCAACCTCAAGATCCCGTATCCGCCGCTTATCCATTTCCTCCTCCTGCACGCACGCTGAACACGAACCCGTCTTTCCGGCACGCAGCAGAGTCTTGTGGAACCGGACGCACACAAACTCGTGTTTTTCGAAACATGTCCTTTTGAAACCCGCGGAGGTTGTTTTTGTTTCGCAGACGGCGCAGGTGTGCGCCATGGGCTCCCATTTCTGGTCGCGTTTTTTGGGGTTTCTTTTGGGTTTCTGCTTGGGTTTTCTTTTCTGCTTGGTTCCGGTGGTGCGAGATGCCAACATTGCTTCTATAGTGACCGGTGCGTGTTCAAGGTGGCGGACATGGATGTCCGGACTACTGTTGTTGCTGCTGCTGCTGATACTCTGTCCGCTGCCGCGCCGTTCTCTGCACGGTTGTGGCAGCGAGTTCGTCTGGTTGGATTTGCGGGCGTTCTTGTTTTTGGGGATCGGCTGTTTTCTTTTCCGAGGCATGGCTGCGTGCTGGGGAAAGTTTGTTTACCGACTTTTCTTTCGTTTGAGTTTGGCACTGGCCGGCCGGGGGGGGTATGACGTGGACGTGGGCTAGATTGTGAACTGTATTCCTCGTTGCTCAGGCACGATAGATGATGCTGGTGGAAAGACGGGGTCCGTCTATCTATATGGTGAACGTGGGGAGCTGGTGATAATGGCCTGTAAAACTTTAAACGGACCTGTCGGTCTATTTTGAAAGTTGAAAACTTAGAACCTTTTAATGCTATAATGTATATCCTACAGCAGAATGATGCTGATGATTGTATAACTGGTATCTATCAGCATATTGTAAAACTCCACCTGCCAAAGACCGAAGTGTCCGCTGGTCCGGCGATTCTAACGTCGTTTTGACGACGATGATGTTCTCGCTGTAAGTACTAAATGATCGACTAGCCAGAACTTCACTAGGACATATGGGAGGACTGTGGTGTAATACATATCTGAGGAAGGTTCTTTCAATGCGCAACTAATTGTTGTCTTGTGGTGGGTGTAGTTGTGGGAGTTTGAAGGAGTTGATGCCAACAAAGCTTAACAGTGTCTCGAGTGAGCAGAGGTGAATATATTCAGGTCCGGTGAACGTATTTAAGGCTCAAGTGACCGTGCTATCGGGTGACGAAAGATGGTAGAGTACAAACCTATGTAAAGACCAACTTATTAGAAGAGCCAAACTACTTTGCAGAAAACAAAACCAGCCGAATTGAAGCATAAAGTATCGATAATATCCTTTACTTGCCCCATTAATACCTTAGATACTTTGTGGCCTAAAGTCAATGCCCAACTCTACCAACCCTAGTCCCTGCTATACACTGCATAGCGGGCGGGGCTCACTTTTCTTTGTTTGTTTTCATACGATGTCACTCGGTCTTTGGGTGGTTGTTTTTTTTTCTCCAGTGCGAAGTTCAAAGCCGTAAACAAAAACATCAACCTACCGAACACAAGCCTAAAACCTGATACATGCAAGGAGTATGAATATAAAGATCATCAAGCGCGGCCGTTGGTTCGGCGTTCGCTTCTGTTCGCCGGCTTTGATTTATGTCGTAAATACCAAATATGAACGCCGTAACAACAGGCGATGCTTTTTCAACACGTGCGACCCGACAACCGAACAAGGGGAAACCCCGCGGTCTTGGGAAACCTATAGATAGATAGAGGGTTCCCATTCCCGGGCGCTCATCTCCGGGTCGAACGAAAACTGCCGCAAAAATGTGATTTCGAAACTACCCAAATATAATTAATTGTGAACGTAAATTGTTTCGTAAGTATGGTTGCTGATGGTGAATCTACTCAGGGAATCAATCGATTCTACATACAATTTCCAAATACCAGGACGGATAAACAGAACATATTGTAGCAGGGGGTCTCTGCCCTCCAATGAAGGCACTATTGGCGCACGGACACCCGTTCCAGCAAAGCGTGCCGCACCGCCCCGAAACCAAGGTCTGGGATTCTAATTATTATTTCGGTAGATAACCCAGTAACTATGGTAGAGCTCTGTAGCTGATGAGGGAGAAAGGTGTGATAAGTTCATTCATCCCATACCTGGATTTGGGCGCGATGGAATTGTGGGAAACCAGAGTTGTCTGTTTCTGTTTGAAACCGCCTGATGCAGAGACTCGAGGGCAATGCAGTCTGCTGCAATTGCGGGCGGTAGGCCCTGGCTACCCACTAACTAGATAAAGAGTTAATTTCCCGATTGAGACTTAATGTCGAGCCATCACATAACCTAGCAAAAAGGAAAAAGGCGGAGACACCACCTTACCGCCAGCTTTTTAACGGCAGATGATGACTACCAGGTAGAGTATATGTTTGGATTTACCTGGCCTCGAACCAGGCTCTCAATTGCACTAAGATGAAATGGAAGTGACAAAAAGGGAATAGTGTTACGAGGGAATGAAGTTGTGAGAGAGGGCCTGGAGACATCGCTCCACACAAAGTTCATTGGTCAACCCAGTGAAAATTTCAACACCACCAGTTTGAGCTGGGTTTACATGGAAAGAAGAGTTTAGGGTAAAGGAAATACAATTTATATGGGGCACTAAGCAAGTCAGGCAAAATTTGTGGTGTAAAGTGACTGGGTCAAGCTAGCAATGATCTGGATCAGCTTTGGGTTAAGGCTGCAGTGAGTGCCAATGTGGTGGAATTCTTTAAAAAATGCTCGGCATTGACTCAGGTAGGTGTAAACTAATACCCCCCAAAAGCTCAGCTCTCTGGAAGTAATTTGAATTTTTGGTGGAGTGATGTCTCCAGGCCCTTTCACCTCACTTTTTTTCATGATCTCAATTTGGATCAGACTCACCATTTCGGTTAGTGTAAAATCACGTGATATCAAGGGCCGGGGTACGAGGCCAGGATTTACCCGAATTTGATTCAATCTAGTTAACTTTAGTCTCTACCAAGCGCTAGCTATGGCCTAGATTTTGGTTTGGATTTCGTGGAGCTTATCTGAGCTATAGTGTCTCAAACAGAAGACGGATCCTCTGCCACAACTGGGAACTGTTTATCCGACCAGGACCCACACCCGGAAGTGGTGGCGGGAGGATACAGCTAGACAAACAACCTAGGAACGTCTGAGCGAGCTGAGAAGAGACGATCAAGGAAATGAACATGGAGTAAGGGTTACAGAGAGTGTTATAACCGGCTGAACGGAACGAAGACGCCCATATCACAACGGAGCGGTCTTTGATTGAAATATCGCCTTGGAATATGCCTGACCCGGCTGGCTATAAGAGATAAACACGTTTTCGTCGGCATGATTTTCATGACGGAGAAAACGTAAATCTTTACATGACTTGTTTTGATGAGTTGGTTTGAAAGAGCATAAACGCTGATCTGTTATCTCCCTCATTGAGTGAGAGATCTTCCGCTGGATTGATGCAGACGAAGAAACGAAGTATTCCTTCAGGGGTTGGATGGGTAAGAAGCTTCTTGCGGTACTGGACTAATACGTTGAGATATGCCGTAGGATCGACTTCTGTAAAGAGGAGCAGCTGCTGGTTGGCACTTATGTAGATAGATCTTAGATGTTTGGGCTGCCGACTCTTTAGTGGTTCTATGTACGTATCCCCGGCCAGATCTGTGGCGGGCCGTTTTCCAAACAATATTATATCTCCGTCAGACAACTTCCTCTCCTGAGGGATTTTATGACACTCATAGTCTTCCGTTCTTTGATTTCGGGTCTTTGAGCAGGATGTCAGTGATATGACATAGTTCAGTGAAATGATAATTCTGGTAGGTGTAGCAGACTCACAGGGCCTCTATCCACACCGTGGGATATGATGCAGTTAGACGTGGCCTAGGGACACTGACAGGTCGTCAATTTCTGCGGTTTCGGAGTGTTGTTTGCCTGTGGAGACGTTCCACAAGCTTCTCAGGAAATACAATTGCGGTATCATTATCCTGGAAAAATTTGAGGCGGAGGATCGTGTTTTTGTTGATAAGACAACTCGAGAGGGTATAGGCTTGGGTGGACTTTGCTCAGACGGCCACGACAATTCAACAACTGTCAACCAATCTTATAAGTATCTAATGCCAAAATGTAAAAGAGCGTATATGATGAAGTAGAGTTCAGTAGAGGTAGTAAAGAGAGTGTGTAGGTCCAGAAGGCCTTGCCATTCGACTGCGAGGGTCAATTTTGACCGCCCTATCACCTCTGCAGGAACTGTATTTATCAAGACATCTATTTACAGAGTACGATGAAATGGAGGAAGCATTAATTATGATCTCTCTTCCGTGGTTCTGATTGACTTCCGACAGCTTTCTCAGTCTTTTGTGTAACCCGCGGTGTAGATGGGACAGCCTCCACAACTCCATACTTCAAGCCTAGACCAAAGGAACAAAGCCTCAAAATTTCACACTAGGCCGATATTTGATGACTTCAAGAATGAAGAGGCCTCTTTTCACGCACAACAACTTCGAGAGAACTGTCTACGATCATATAGGCTTCGAAGAGTGCTGTAAACACAGCGTGGTACAGTTTCAGGTCGGCTATGATGTATATTAGCAATAGGAATCTCGAAGAGAATAGAAATTATCCTCCTATGTCGCTGGAATTGTGGTCCTGAAAGTCGAGCAATATATGTTCGGCTACAATCCCCCAGTTTGAATATTTTCCACCAGGGTGGAAAACGCTTGACGTGTTCCAGCCAGTGTTCCAAGCGATCAGTCAGGTCAACAGCCCGGTCATCTACAGATCTGTAGATCGGCCAGAGCCAGTCGCCCCTGGGATACCGCCCTTGCTATAGACCGGCCCGGTCAGTGCTCGCAAAGCTTGGATATCAAGAGTTTACCGCGAGTTGGGACATTGCTCAGGCTCTCATATTCTGAGACAGCATGCGTACAGACTTTGCAAAAGGAATCAGAAGTAGCCGAAGGATCAAATAGTTCTATATTTGCAATATTCGCAAGTACACGATATCTCGAGACGACCTACTGTCAGAATGTGACAGTAGGACCTGGTTATGATAGTGACGAGTCGTTCTAGGGAATGCTAGATAGGTCCAAAATTCGTGATATAGGGTACTTTAAGATCGAAGAATCTAGTAGGAAAAAGTAAGCCAAAGTATAGCAGGTGAGCAGGTTGTTGTGGAAAGGCAATTACGGTAGCTTCGATTATGAGTGCTCGTTCTTAGGTCGTCTGTAAACGCGGCTGACGGACAAGTAGTTGCTAGCTTCCTTGGCGCTATGCTGTACGCAACCCCACCGTCAAGAAGTACTTTGAAGTTACATACAGGCAGTGGTTGGAGGGGCGGGTGCCTACGCCATTGCAGCGCATGAATGTCGAGACGCGGGTCAATTAATGGCTGCTGGGGGGCGACAGAAAGCCAGCTTTCCCTACGAATTATGCGTCCACTGCCAAACTGCACGCTGTCCCGAACACTATCGTAAGTACTTTAGTGGTCATCCACGACCTACAGAAGACTTCAGCTCTACACCAAGAAATTCCGACCTTCCTTCTCAATTGAGTATGTTGAAGTCTTTAGAGACTGATGTAGAGTGTCATTGGCAACCTCTTGTAGGTCTGTCGGTATCTCATAATTGCTAGGAACAGACATTATAGTTCCTCTAATCAATTTCTTCGCTTCCTGGCATTCGACTAAGTTAGGGTGTTTCGGGATGTTGCCTGGCTGGAATATATACCTCTTTCTTCCGATATTTCCGTGTACCACACTCGGAGCTATCGTATGTACTCTACCTGTACTTTACTTGTGGAGTAGATCGAACAGGTTAGATTGGGCGCAAACTTTGACATCGCCGAATCACAAGCATATCATGGTACCGAGTCTCGGTTACTTAGCCGCTGAGAGTCCTTGTATGTAGGATTACCATGAAATATACTTCATTGCATGCACCGAATGATCATCTCGTTGTCCTTCACCGCCCTCTTCAGCTCTTCAGCTCTTCAGCTCTTCAGCTTTTACGATCCGATTCGAGTACACACCAACTGCCACTAACCAAAGTGGAAGGCGAGGCTTTTTAAAGAAAAACAAAGTCCAGGGTTAACCTCCACAAGAGATCCATCAGAGTATTTGCATAAGGACCAGTGTTTCAGCCGCCCGGCAGATGCCAGGTTACCGGTTTTGTTTTGTTTTTTTCTGGCCACCTTGACAGATTGCTTCTCTGGGGGTGACACTGACATATCTTGGACCAAAACATTCGGCAAACTTTTTATCAACGACGCGTGTCCTTTTCGGGTCAATCATTTTTGACATTCGCAGCTCGTGAAGCCGAAGCTTTCTCGGACTACCTTACGTGCAAGTGCTGCGCCGGGGCCGATGATGATACTCTACATATGCGCATGAACTCTCCTCGCATCAGCTTGATCAGCTTGACTGTGTACACACTAAGCTATGCATTTTTTCTGGGTGTTGATAGATAACCATAGCATCGAGAGGCCGCAACACGACCAATCAACCTGTTGACATGTTCTCGCCTCACGCATTCCCTGTGCATGATTCCCGCCTTTGCAGTTGAAGAATTGAATGATGACTATTATTGGAATGAATGTCATGATGCATGTAAGACAGAACGGAGACCACTCTTTTTGGATTTGGCTATTCAGAAGGCCCACATAGATAATATCCATTGCTTGTTGACATGCATCCGTAGGAAGACGCGTTTCGGCCGACATGCATATACTGTGGGTGTGGAGTAAGTCATAAGTGGCCGAGAACGGGAACTTTTGGCTGTCGCTTTTGGGACTCACTTTGCCGCTGAACTTCATCCATTCGTTGCTCCTGAACTCCACGAACTTTAGCGTGGTTTAGTCACTCCGCGAAAGCCCCACTTGCTTTTCTCACAGGCCAGTTTTTAGATCTAGTGCCATCCTTCAAATCAAATAAGGAGGGACTGTGATTTCACATGGAGTCCATACAATTGTATTTGGGACTGTCATGGAAGGGCAGACACGTCCAGAGAATTCGAGTGATTAGTAGACAGCCGAACATATTTTACCAAAGCTATCATCCCTACCCTTGGAATCTGACCCTTGAAATATTTGATATCCGTGGTAGATTAAGGGGCTTACCACAACTCTTGTGACAGACAAATGCTCTGTAAGCTCTCATGTCAGGTCCATATCTTTGAAAAGACACCTCAGTCAGTTTCTTGATCAAACTAGCCTCTGCAACCGACTCCTTCTTGATCCGCGCTACAACATAGGTGGACAGATAAACCCATCTCGAACAAGAGCGCGTGCCTGACCGGGTATTTCAAACCATAAGAACCACATTATCTTACAGTTTGGCATACCTTCCAGGAGCCGTATGCCATTCCTTGAACAAGAGGTAGATATCCGTGTGTTGAGTTCTCGTCACTTACCCAGCCGAAAATCATTCCGAGAATTCATGGCCAAATATAACCCAGCTTCTACTATCCCTAACCACCGAGAAGGATTTATTGCCCTCTGGCATAATCACAGGTTCATCGATGTGTATCTTTTGGTCTTCGGCAGAGGTAGTCGGTGCAACCTAGCTTGCAGTTCGACCGGGCCGGGCTGCGGTTTCACGCAGTCCTCTCGGCATCGGGATTTTATGCAACTCATCTAGATAGCCGAGCGATATTGGAATACGTTTTCATGCACCTGCAGGTAACCTGTTAGCTGCGGGCATTTCTGCCCGGCCATGCAGGTCTGAGATCTTGAGGCGGGCCCGAGCCTGCAGCCACCGAACACTGGCTCAAGTTCTTCGAATCTGTACGAATCCTGCTCAGAGTGTTGGTATTATCGAACCCCGCTGCAGAGAAACTTTGGTCCTAGAGTACCCTGTTTGCGAGAGGAACTGGAGTACTAATCTGGACGACAAGATTATACGGCATCTGTTCCTTCTGTAGTCATTTTATGTATCGAACGCATTTGCTGGAGTTCAACCAAAACAGTCGGAATTGGTTCTGCCTCGTGCTTGGTGCTCGGTCATCATAAAAACTCTGATCGCAGACAGGTTCCAGCACGATTATCTCCTCGATCCGCCGTCGGAATTCAGTTGCAACCGCAAACTGGGTGGATGGGCGACCATTTAACATGTTCGCCGAATCAGTGACATGTCGATCAAACGTATCGTATCCATTAGGCTCTCGTGTTGGTGAGTATTTGTCGGTGCCGATTCTTCTCTATTTATAACTCACAGACATCAGCGAGACGAAACAGACATTGCATTGATTTATGTAGTGTGACACTGACAGTGCTGACTCCGCTCTGCTTCCATGACATTCTGTCACCTTTTGAGTTTAGAAAGCACATGAAAATCTCCGGAAACAAAAAAAGACCAAAATTATCGACCCAAGTACCTGGAATAGGGTTCGAAACTGTAAAGACATTGTTAGGTAGAGTGTAATTAGTGTAGATGTGTGGTCGATTTGATAGGTTGGATTAACCCTAAACCCTTAGTTTCATTTTTGGAAATCGTAGCAGGTGTATCCGAACATATCGGATAAGCACATAGGTGCCACTGTAAAATGACCCCGAATAGTACACAAGCGAGTGCCTATCAACTATGGGGTCCAGACGCGCAGAATACGAAACGGTTGCGAAGAGGCACAGCCACGCCTAGCGGGAGAAACCTTAGAACATCTTTCAAAAACCAACGATTCTGTACACACAGCGGTCAGGCGGGGCTTACAGGTTTGCGGGCAAGATCGCGAATCGGGAGAGGTGGTTGTCTGTCGTTGGTGTTAGTCAGGCAAAGTGGAGCCACGGATAGTGCCACAAACATGTAGGAAGGTCTCGTGCCAGAAAATGCCTGAAGGTAGCACCATGGAAAGACTCGAACTAAGGCTGACGATGCATCGATGAGTACCATTTGGGCCCAGATCTCAAATTCCTGCCTCAAACTCCTTTCCATTTCACCCCAAGGTGGTGCAGAGCCTGACTCTTAAATATATCCTTGAGGTTTAGCAGTGACAAGCTTGAAAACTACACATGTCAGACCGACCTCTAATCAAGACTGTCGAATAAGAACCGTAACCAAGCTTGTTCATAATATAATAGTGGTCGTGGAGCTGACCACCGATATGAATGAGATGGTATCTACCCTTGCAGTATCTTTCGAGATACTTGACATATAGGGGCGTTATAAGCCCGCTAGCTGTAGTTGGAGTGCTATGAAAGATTTGCCATAAAGAATTGCCATGAAGTACCTTATTAAATTAGGTTGCCAAGCCACAACCCTAGCCACATATATCTTCGGAGCTGATTGCACATGTAAACCTTTCTATATTTTCGGCGGAACTGTTGTGAGACTCCCACTTTGACTTGTTCGGATTCATCCAACGTTAGAATGAGTGCGTGGGGCGGAGGCGATGGTGCGTCCGAAACTGCCCGAGCCCCGAAAGCGCGAACCAATGCTGATTCAATTCTATGTAGGTTGAAGTTCGATCCAATTGCAATATTGCTTTATGGTCCGTTGAGTAGGTAGTGGAGCCCCAGCTGCAGCTGAAGAAGTAGGCGAATGCGTGAACAGTCTAGTTACATCGACTAGAATTCTGAGCGGCGAACGAGTAGAAGCCATGGAAATCTAGTAGCTTTTCAAGTGGATGGGAGTTTGGTCACAAGCACTTTGCGCACCAGTATCTATTCTCATCAAACCCTGACCTCCCTTCCATATCAAATCGAAATCCTGGTCACAAAAAAAAAACGGTTTTGCTTACCCCCTGCGAATTCCAGCGACCCAAATCTCCAAGTTGCGCTGCGGGCTTCTCCTGCCCCACCACCTAAAACGACAGGCGGATATCCGTCAGGCAAGCCTCCGTACCACGTTGGGTACGTAAATAAATGCATACGGTTAAAATTTGCTTGTGCAGTCTAATCTTACGAGTTGCATGCAAAAGCCTCACATCTTCACGTCCACAGGTTCAATACAAAGAAGGAGATGTCCCAACGAATCCGCAACGATCCATTCGAGTCCAGCGACCGCATTCTGTTGCGTCGCACGTACATAAGAAGCGCATACATGTACACATTTTCGCGTTTCCTCAGTAGTGGGGTCCTTAATATTCCCATAACATTTAACTGTCGATCCGTACCGCTTTGCTTGGCGAACCACGCGACTCCTTAGAGAAGCAGAAAATAAAGTAGGAACCGGGAATTTACCATGGACGTGTTTGTTTTTGTTGATGGCGAACTTTCGGTCAACGGTCGGTCAACGGTCGAAGATAGGCCATCAGGCATCAGAGTCGAGATTCAGGGCGGCCCAGTGTCATATTTATCTACCAGCGCCCGCTACTGGCGGCCATAGGTTAGAGATAGAGCCCATCCGACGCACCAGACCAACGCTCAAGCCCCCGCACTTCACCTCCCAGTGGCCGAATGAACAAAACAGATGCTGTTAGCACTTGAAGTGGCTAGAGCACCAGAATAGGCACTACCCAGCAGTACTTAGTGCCAACCGACACCAAGAAGTGCAGACAGGGGCTTCAACACCTCGCCAACCACCCTGCGCTGTTGGTCACTCCAGCAAAAAGCAACCACCATTCACCCTCCGCCGAACTACCATTCAGAAGAAGTATCTCGTAGGTACTGCTGCTGCTCCTGCTTGCTGCGCTGCTTCACTCAGCACTACCACCACTACGGGAATCACCAACACAACACTGCTCACTCCTATCACTTAACCTATCCCTTCCATCCTCAAACAAATCGCCTTCCACATCCCGCCTTTCAACCTCCCCCCAGCGACCCGCGTTCAGTCCCCTCCTCCAACCAAAGACTCGGTGCCATTCAATCCCTGCCGCACGGACCTGAGACACCCCTATTAGCCTGCCGTCTTCCCTCATCAACTGAACTGCCTTATCCTGCAACCTTGGTTCCCTTCGCATACCCGCAGATACACTCCTTCTCCTCACCATCACCATCGCCCATCGCCATCATTATCAACGCATCGACGCATCGACGACATCTGCTCTGCAGTTCCCAAAAGCTATCGAAGCTGGACTCTGTACCACTACCAATTCTGCGCTATCTTGGATACACCACAATATACTCCACTCGCGGTTTCCTTGTTGGGCCTTGGGACGGTTTGGAATCCGATTCACCAACACTGCAATTCCCACTGCTGCTTCGGTGCCCACGCTCGGGTTCCGTGGATTAGGAACGCGACGTCAGTCGTGAACCTTTAGAACGCATATCGCCATTTACTCTCGTTTTGCGTGTTGTCGGTGTTGGAATCTTTTTGTCTTTTACCGGAGTTAGTGTGGGATATTGTTGCATTGTAGAGAGGCGCGTTAGCAATCAAATTTAGCACTTAATAGGTTTAAGGTTTGCATAGCTCCTAGCAGATCGAGTCCAAAGGTGGATGGACTGACATGATATTTGAATACAGTGTATCGAATCTTTAATACCCGAAGTCAGTTAATTAATGCTTAAAATGGCGAACGGTTTTTCGTCTTCCTCAAATCTCGCCTTAACAGACCGGTTTGAGATAATCAAGGAAGTTGGCGATGGAAGCTTCGGAAGTGTGGTTTTGGCGAAGGTCCGGTCTGCAGGTGCAAGCGTAGCGAGGAGAGGCAGTGTGGTAAGTTGATTTTTGGGTTTTCTCTGTTATGACTAGCGATCGACTAACTCCGTTAACCGTGTAGGTTGCGATCAAAACAATGAAGAAGAACTTTGAATCGTTCGCACCTTGCTTAGAACTACGCGAAGTAATCTTCCTTAGACAGTTACCGGTACATGCGCATCTGGTTCCCGCGCTGGACATTTTCTTGGACCCACATACGAAGAAGTTACATATTGCCATGGAATACATGGATGGTAACCTTTATCAGCTAATGAAAGCTCGCGAAGGAAAGCTATTAGAAGGCAGCGTGGTTAAGAGCATCCTGTTCGTATCCTATCTCTTGAAATCCAGATATTGTTACTGATTCATCGCAGCTTTCAAATTCTTTCCGGATTGGAACATATCCACGCCCATGGCTTCTTTCATCGTGACATCAAGCCAGAAAACATACTAGTTTCGACCTCCTCGCACAACCTCAATGACACCGGATCATTCCGGAAATATTCGGCTATGGTTACACCCCCTTCTACGCCGCCTGTGTATTCCGTGAAGATTGCAGACTTTGGACTCGCCAGAGAAACATCATCAAAGATGCCATATACGACTTATGTCTCCACACGCTGGTATAGAGCGCCCGAGGTACTTCTTCGCGCGGGGGAGTACAGCTCACCCGTCGACATCTGGGCGGTTGGCGCCATGGCTGTTGAAGTTGCAACACTGAAGCCTCTATTTCCCGGTGGAAACGAGGTAGATCAAGTCTGGAGGGTGTGTGAAGTGATGGGCTCCCCTGGACAGTGGGTTGGGCGAAGTGGAAGGAAAATGGGTGGCGGCGAATGGAGAGAGGGCACACGACTGGCCGGCCGGTTGGGATTCAGCTTTCCACGGGTGAGTTCCCTTAAGAATAGCTCATGTTTGAGCTCTTCAACATTGTCGCTGCGGTATCTAATAGAAACAGATGGCCCCTGTCCCAATGGAATCGATTCTCGCCCCACCGACCTGGCCTGCCTCATTGGCACAGTTCGTTACCTGGTGTTTGATGTGGGATCCGAAGAGCCGACCAACGTCGATCCAAGCTCTGCAGCATGAGTATTTTAGAGATGCGGTGGACCCTCTCCTACCCAAGGCATCAGCACCATCGCGCATGGCGAGAAAGAACTCTGAGCTCGCTATGAAGCCGTCCCGGGACTCCATAAATGATGTACCTCATCCCACACTCGAGAAGAAGAATTCGTGGTTTAGGAAGTCTTTCATTGTGGGCCGCACGGATGGTGTTGTTTCACCTCCACCAACGACAAACCCTGATCGCGATGGAAAACCCCGACCGGAAAAGCGAAGCACATGGCATGCACCTAAGATTTCATCTGGCAGTGGAGTTGCCAATAACGGAGCCCCGATGATGATACTACCCTCAATTCGTCCTGTATCTCCGTTAAGTGATGCGGTAAGTGTTCAGGCAGCACGTGTTGGGCGTGATGAAAATAGCAATTCAACGGACAAGGAACGGCGGAAGATGGAAGAGAAAGCGGTGAAAAAAATCGGACGGCAGCTGTCAGTTGCGTCGACGAATTCACAACACAACGGCTACATCAATGGAACGCAGCAAGCGGCGGATAAGCTCAACGGGAACACTTCAGGAGGTGCGGCTGTTACGTCACCAACCGCGCATAAAGAGAGTTTCTTCAGCCACCTCCGCAAACGTGCCCGAAGGCTATCAGGCCGAACGGGACTGCCTCCTTCTCCCGATGATGAAGATCTGGAATCTGGTGTCGGCTGTGGGATTGCTTGGGGCGGGCGGGATGGCGGGAGTAACCGGAGTAGCATGTTGGTCGACTCGTCTGGTGATGCATCAGGAATTGACAGGGCCATTAAAGAAGTCGATGCGGCATTGGCAGAGTCTAATGGCATGTCTCGATCCAACTCAGCGAGTCTTCGCAGAAACCCCAGCTTTCCCCCCACTCCAAACGCATCACGGGCCGGCGAACTGTCCATCAATGGGGTTGCCCAAACACCCGCTTTTCCCCGCACACGCAGGAGCGTTCGGAATACCAAGCAGCGATATGAAACTCCCGACGAAAATGATGAACTTGTGGGCGAGGTGCTTGCTGCGGCAGCAGGCGGATATGACAACTATGACAACACTCCAAATCGCAAAGATTCAAACAAGGATTTGCGACATGTACATGCTACTAATGGTTATCCTACACCAAGTCCGCAGACGAACCACCGGTACTATACCAAAGGCCTGGATATTAGTGGGAAAATGCGGCGAGATGATGAAATGGCAGACCCAAAATGGCCAACACCTCCAAGTGAGGGAGATAGCGGATGGGGTCAACACCTTTACTCGATGGCACGGCGGTAGGGGATTTTAGTATGTATGATGTACAGGATTTTCACTTTTTTATTCGTTCATTCATTCGATCTTGTGTGTGCAATCATGTTACAACAGTTGGGCTGGGGTGTTCTAAAAAAATTTGCCGGGTCTCGGAGTTTGTCGTTTTTCTGCATATGATTGATTTGTGCAATGGTTTCAGCTATCACTGACAACATTTGTCTTCTGCTCGTCCGTGGTTAAGCTGAGCATGTCTATTATCTACCGGTTTCCTTTGTTGTGTTTGTCCCTCGGTCAGCAATTCCGAGCATTTCCTTTGTTCTGAAAACACTCTGCTTACTTGATACCTCTCAGATACATCGCTTTGTACTGGATGTCATTCTTTGTTTCTGTTCTATAAAACGTTGACTTTCTTCCGCACCTTTCCGTCTTATTGGTCTTTTTCATGTTTTGGGGTTGGGAGGTTTTGTTGAATTTGGTCACATCTTGTGTTTTTACTTCTATTGTATAATTATCATGTGGTTTGGACGGGGCGGGCGGATGGGATGGGGGGGTTTGTAGAAATACTTCGTGACTGGAAATTCATGAGGTAAAATTTCTCTTCATCGATATTTACTTTTAAGCAGAGTTGTAATTTTTCTTTTCTCTTTTCATTGGAAAGTAAGTATATGTGTACCTATTCGGATTTCGGGGGTTCGTTTCTTTACTATCTTTCTTTTGTTTCCTCCTTGCATGAGAGCGTTTTATAGAAGTGTATCGAGAGATGGAGGATGGAGATTAGCCTGGAATTGAGTTTGGGGATACGTTGTTGTGCATGATCATCGGCTTTTCTTGGGGTATTTTCTGTAATTGTAGTAGCATCCATGTAGTCTACGATGCAGCATATGGTCACGCACCACCCCAACCAACCAATCCTGAAGCAAAAAGTCACGATGCTTTCTAGTTGCACTACTGTACGGCACCCCACATCGTCACTTTTTTTGTTGTGTGCTGCATGCATCCGGCACTTCGGTAACCTTGAAAGCTTGCCATGCATGCATATGTCGCCTTAGGCGGCTATAAACCTACACCCAGGGTCCGGCGGGTAGAAGTCCGTGAGTGCTGATGGATGATGGTACAAATGGTGATGATGCGGGGGTGCATGCATATGTTTGATGTGTACTTAGGAGGTACGTGGACTCTGGCTTTGTAACTCGGCGGCTGGATGAAAAACCGAGATCCGGCGTGCTTGATGGGGGTAAGCAGAGTTGGGATGAGTGAGGTGATGTACTAGGAGTGGATGAAGGACAAGATAAAGCCTCACAACTAGTATTAAAGTCGTACCATAACACCAAAGAGCTCCACCGCACGTGAGCGGCATCGGGCGGGCGCGAGCGGGCATGGACTACGACCTACAAATATTTTTTTTAGCTTGCTAGCAGTTTTGTTAACGTACTCAACCTTCTCCCTCGGCTGGGGGATGGAACAGGTGCGGTGTAGAGTAGAGACTTCCCGGGAGAATTTAGAACGGTTTGGAGCTGGAAGAAACACCGTTCCCATTAGTTTCCCAAAACCCCGGAAGTCAACCCGGCCCGACGACGCCATGAAATTTGCAGGTATTTCTTTGAGGGCATAGTATTTCCCCCAACCCTAATTCGCCTCCGTCGGAATCACGTGATATGGATGTGAGGCAGAGCTCAGTTTTAGAACTCTGAGCGCGTTCTAAAAGCTCGAGAAAGAAGGATTGCTCTGAGGAACACTGTTGTCCGGGATTTGGGGTTCTGGGTTCACCTAGAGGCTTCAAACGGCTTCGAAGTCTCACGGGCGAATAGATAGTATGTCCTTGCTCTCTAACGTAAGCAGGTACTCTGAGAGTAGAGTTTCTCTCCAGACTTATCATTATCTCCCAGCGGAATACCGAAACGTGCACTTTAATCTCACACGTGCGGGCAAATAACGGCCTCATTCCAGCTTCAGGGCGAGTTGACAGTAGCGAGAAGCGTGCATCGAGATCGTCCACTTCGCTTAGTGGCACACGCGGGACGGGACGGGACGGGACTGGGTATGTATGAGAAGGGGACGGGACTTCAGCCGCACAACCGGTGGAGAGTCTTGCGACCATGGCGCTGGTGCTTCAGTCGTTTGGAGCCCGTCTACAGACGTCACCGCTGATAGCTTGGAACCCATATCTGGCGTACATACAACCTCGGACCTACCCGGGATCCTGATCGATGGGACGGGAGAGGAGACGGGGTGCAATGATCCCGTTCCGTCCCGTCCCGTACGCGTGTGCGTTACTAATTGAGGCCCGCTTTCTTCCTATGCACCGCCATTTGGTGCCAGGAAAAGACTGACTTCGCCGTCGATTCTCTTTAACCGGGGTTGTACGTAGAGGTTCGTACGTCACGCATCGTAAAGGGCTGTAAAACACCAGTTCCATCACGCATCACAGGACGGCTGTACATGCGTGGTTGCGGTGGATATCACGCTCATTCGGGACTATAGGTGAAAGTAGGAACTTATTGATTAGTTTTGGCACTCAATCGAGTTCTCTGCACTCCATCGTCCACTTCACAATCACAATCACCTCATCTTACCAACCGGAAACCATCGCCGTGGAGAGCACTGCATTTATCCTCCTTTCTCTTACCGTCGGCGCAGCTATCATGGCTCGTCGTTGCATAAGAACCCTAGCCCGACTTGCAGCCGTAACACGGCCAAATGGTTCCTGTGTACCCGGCCACCGCGTACACACCTTCCGCATCCCATCATGTCTTGCTGCTCACACCCCGCTGCACTCCGCATCATCAATATTGCGCCACTCCGTCACGCTTCGATAGCTCCTTGTGTGCGGGCCCAGACCGATGAACTTCCCTCATGACCTTCTGTGGGGTTTCCGAGTCTTTGCCTTACACCCTCAACCAGAGTTAGACGTCTCCTCCGAGACCGCAGAAGGCGTCGGTGCGTGTGGCCATCGGAAGTGTAGGTTGCGGGCTCCATATTATTTCAGGAACATTCTTAAGCTCGCATTCCCAACATTCCGTACAGTTGCTACTTCAGTGTCTCGCAGTTCCTGGGCAAAATTTGCGGCGTATGCCGTCTTTATCCCCTCCCATATGTCTGTCACTGGTGTCTTTTCCGCGTCTTCCACGGGGAAAGTGGCGTGCGCTGACGGCGGCTTAGTGAGGACCCCATAAGCTTGTCAAGGGAGAATTCCGTTCCAAGTTTCTGGATACCACGGCGACGAAGATTACCGACCACCTATCTAACCCCCATTTTCTATCAAACCGGGGTTCGGAGTCTTCCTTCGGTGAACGGAAAACGTGTTTTAAACGCCGTCCGTATGTGGTTGTTGAGATACGCCTCACGGGTAGAAGTCCGTTTCGCGCACATTAGCACGAGAAGTGGCTGAAACCCACGAGATTCAATATGCCTGCGAACGCATTTTTCGGGTACGGTACTAAATACCTACCACAAATATGTAGTAGGCAGGTCACGAGGCCCAGGTTTAGGTACCATCTACCACATGTTAGTGGAGAGGTTGGAGTAGATAAGATGCATTGCATTGCATTGCATTTGGGGAGGGGGGGTGCAAAAATCGAAATGCCATCAGGATCATCGAAATGCTACTAGCACCTTCTTCTGTGGCGCTCAAAGGATGAAGATCGGATGAGCTCCTCGCGCCCGGAAGTCAATCGGCAGATTTGGCGGGTTTAATATCGAACTCGTGGGGTGAGGGGTATGTGCATCGATACATACCTTCTGCGCAATCAAAAGCGCTGTGTTGGGTGGCGTTTATTGGGCGCGGATGAAAGCGCATATGTATGCCAGGCCTTGCTGTTGTTCCGCGGGGGATGCCGGCGTATGTATGGTGATGAGGAGGATGAGGTTGGGGCGGGATGAGGAATATGTAGTTCATCGGTTGATATATTGTGATCACTGGGATGTCTGATATCGGATGGGTAGATTAACGAACCGGGTTGGGGTTTGCCATGCATTGCGTCGCGCGCCGGGCGAGTGATAGTCATCATCATCAGCATGAAGATTTGTCTACCAGGACGCGATGCTCGTATGATACTTTTGAGTGTATTTACATGCCTCATCGTAGATCTCGAGGCAGAAAACATTCTTTGGCTGGAAATGGACCACCGGTGACTCGTATACATTCTATAAATTCGCGCAATCTTGATTTTTGCGCCTTGCTGGAGATGTTGCGTTCTTGACGGACTTTGTTGAGTACCCCGCAATTGGATTCTACCGACCTGTCGTGGTTGAACGGCGATGGTTTGTGATACCAAAACATGTAGATATAAACGCATTGGGAAGGATTAAAAATACGCCCGGCGAGTGGTGGAGGACGAGTGGGGATATCTCGGTCGTCGAGGTCCAGTGGGTTGAGATGGATGTACTGGTGGCTAGAGTCCTTCGTTGGTTGATCCCACGATACCATCTATACATACGTGGTCTTATTTGTGACTCTTTGCCTTCTCACTTCAGAGTGGGGTCAGTGGTATCTTGAGCATTCAACCCTCGAATCATGAAGCACCTCTACATAGGCACCCAGGACAAACAACCCGCAGAGCCATTGGCGTGCTATTGTGTGCTCGGTTGGGGGTATCATCACCAGTCATTATTGGCCTACTACCTTTCGGCTGCAGTCCACTTGTTCCCCGTACGCTTCCGGTAACCGTTTAGGTGGAGTTCATTGTACTGACGAGGGAACAAAGCTGCATGACGCAACAGTATGCGGTTACTATTGAGTGGTGATTGGTGGGGGGTGGGGGGGATCATCACTGTTGACACCCGTCAGTATCACCCGGACCAGTGCCATCGCTGTGATAACCCATGAATCCCGGTTGCGAAGTAACTCAAAAGCTCAGACCGGCGATGATGGCCATTCCGTGGGCACGGGAGCAAAAGGTTGTACGGCAGGAATGAAGCGGGGATATGGCTGGATTCGACGAGGATCCGACTCCGAGCCTGTGGCGTTATCCGCGCCAATGGTGTGAAGAAGGAAGTATATGTAAACAATCACCACCCGTCATTCGGTTGCACTCGGGATGGCCGTGGGTTAGATCAGATACATGCGCCTAACCTGTGACAAACGTCATGGGTAGTCTCGTACTGCTGGGTTGTAAGTTCCCAATTTGGATGCCCATTGAATTACACCACCTGATATGTTTCGGGGAAACATGGGTGAGATCCGAAGGTCTATGAGTTTCACTCGACCTTCACCATCCCTACCCCTTAAGGTACTAACAAGATGTAGGGCCTCATGATACTGCTTTCAGGTATCCGCGTTTCAAGTTTTAGAATGCTTTGTTTGGTGTGGCGTAATGAAAATCGTTGTAAACCTATCCATACCACCCATACGTGTCTAATGCTTCCCTGATCTATTCCTAATTCGTTCTATGTATCAAACAACATCAATGGGACCGCTACAATAACAGCGATCCGAGACTACAAGTGAAAAACGGCGCCATTGATCCACATTCCGATCACAACATATCACTGACCGCCCATTTTTGCTGTCTGGAATTATTGGAACTGCAGTTGTCTTCTGTAGACCGGGCAACTTCGTCAGCCGCATGAGTTTTGGTTAGAGTTCTCGTCCAGATTTCAGGGCAGGTTGATACATGAAATCCGCCTTCATACGCCCTGAACAGTATGATATATCGAGCTCGTATTCTGAGCATCCCTAAAATTTCAACCCCGATCGATCACTCATCAAAGTTACGTCTCCTTTTGCAAGCTTTTTTTTTTGTGGCTGTCCAGGGTTAACGGATAGGGCTGGCCGGTTGCTTGTCTTTATGCTGGTTTAGGCATCGTACTTTATGTTGGCCATTGAAATGCACTCGTGACCTCCGCCAAGCTGACGCGAGCCACGTCAAACCGTGTATAGTTTATAGACAGCTTCCCCTCCCGTTCCTTTGAGCTTCCCCTCTCTTCTCCACCACCTTCACCATCATCATCAATTAACCAGTATTAAACTCCATCTTGCTGTAGCTGACGATCAACCAACAAGGCCTTGCAAAATGCCTCCACCTCGTCTTCCCCCCGTCGGAAGAAACCTGGTCAACCAGCGCAACAAGAATAATACAGTTGTTTCGAATGGGTACATTTCTCCCATAGCTACCCCTCTCACCTTTTGAAGTCTTGAGTCTGATTTCATCACAGCGGTGGGGTCCCTAACATGATCACTTGCCACGTCTGCAAAAAGAGCAAACCCAAGTCGCAGTATGCAAACCGTCAACTTCAGAAGGCTGCTGACACTATCCACAATCGTGAGTTTCTATTGTTTTGTTTGTTACTCGTTATGGATACTAACCAGATCTGTAGCTTACGCTCCTGCCGGCCGCAGCTTGAAAGACCCCAAGACTACCTGCATGACCTGCACTCCACAGCAGACCACCGAGCTCACCTGCGTCATCTGCGACAAAAGGAAGGGTCTCGAGCAATTTGCTAAGGCCCAGCGCAGGCACCCTACCAAAGCCAGGTGTAAGAAATGCGTTGAGTTTCATCTCGCTCACGAGCCGGATGACATGCCTCCGGACAGCGACGATTACGCCGAGAGTGATTCGTTTTCGGTTTGTTATCTATCTTTAGCGCCCATTATTGGCACAAAAGACTTACGAGCCGCAAAAGGACTCTGACGACTTCGACGCCCCAGACGGGACCGGCAACATAGCCCGGGGTGCGGAGAAGCCCAAGGTCCGCCGCGCAGTTGCTGCTGGTGTTACTGCTTTTGGCGCCCAGGATGAAAACGCCCACCCTGGATACGGTGCTTACGACGAGGACTACGACGATGACAATGGATCCGGCGTCGGCAGCCGCGCTTCTTTCGCACCTGAAGATGATGGTGGTAACCAATGGACACCCGTGAAAGTAGCCGGAGCCGGAGGCGCCAGCGCCTACGCAGCTGTTAGAGGGCCGCTTCCTGAGCTTACCGCCGCCCCCCCTTCTACTGCGTCTTCTACTCATGGCTGGTCTTCGACGACCAGCAAGAAGAAGGGAGGCTGGGCCAAGGTTCAAAAGGTTCCCAAGAGCCAGGAAGTCAAATGGGGCCAGACTACTGCTCAGGAAACTGATGAGTGGACAATATATGCCCGTGAACTTGCTCGCCGCCGCGAACCTCCCAAAAAGTCCGGCAAGAAGAAGCAGCAGCGAGTCGATCCCGAAGAAATCGAAGACGACGAGGTGTGGTAAGACGAATTCAGTCACATACATTTCATGGCGTTGTGGGTACCGGTGCAAATGGGTTCTCAGTGTGTTCAGCGTGTGCTTCTTTGGTTCTCTACGGGTTCTTTTTTCCACAGCTAGGTTTGCTTTGAAATATCGAGCTTCGGAATACTTCCTGCAAAAGATCATTTACATTTCCATGCTCTATTTTTACTATGGTGGGGGATGGATGTGGGTTGCTAGTTGCTTTCCTTGTAGTTACCTCTCCTTGAAATACAAAGGCTATCGGTGCAGTAAACAGCGGAGCTATTTGCAATCGCCTATTCTTACCTTTTGTTATCATTCTCGTCGAATTGTTATGAATGAGCTCATTCAACAGATTCTATAACAATCATAAAATATCATTCGCCTTGGTATACTTTAGTCTGTCCGTCCGCATGACAGGTTCTCTCTTCAATCCGTGTAGGTAAATGTGCGACTCCCCGCATATGAAACACGGTCACTGCCATCTCCCAATCATATCATCAATTATCATGCGATCTTGTCGCCACATTATGCCTATCCCTGGAACTACAACACGGATAAACCTATAAAAGTGAGGAGTAAAAAACTTGAATGCATATAAAAACAAGAAACCATAAATATAAGCCAGCTATAATCCATAGCGTCAAGTAGCCAAGAATAAAATGTGCGCCGTCCATTCCTGTTTCTAGTTTCCGTCCTGTCCAAAACCATCCTATACCATCCTCAAGAGTCATACTTTCATACTAGTTATAGTCATTACCGTTCCTCCTTATCCAACCCGAGCCCATACTTCTTCTCCTTCTTTGTCCATTCTTCCCGCTCTAAAATCCTCCGTTCCCGCCACGCATTGACAAACCGCCACACTTCTGCGTCACTAAGACTCCACGCCTCAACAACACGCACAATCTTGTTCTTCTTGTTAAATGCCTCTTTCTTGGCTGCTTCAAGCTTCACGTTTTGTGTCTCCTCGGCCGGGGGAAGTTTTATTCCCAACTCTTCGATGGTGGGTGGAATGAAACCAAGCGTCCATTCCACGTCCTTAAACCCGACTTTGTCGGTGCTCCACATGCTCAGGAACTTTGTCCCTTGCTTCGTAGCGACGATCTCTTTGAGTTTCGTAGCACGGGGAGGGGCGCCGAGTCCCGTCTTCATAAAGGGGTTTTTGGTGACTTCTCTCAGCCAGGGGTCGCGGGTGGTCTTGCGGCGGACATAGCGCAGGGAATGGTCCTGGCGGTCATGCATGGGCGAGATGTTGTCGTCTGTGAGTTCCAGGGCGACGAAAGGATGAGGGACTGTTCCGAGGGTGAAGGATTTTGTGGAGTCGCTGAGATGATCGGGGCTTATTATCGCGGCTGCTTTATTGCATACGGTGCATTTGGAAAGGTTTGGTGGGCAGGATTGCGGGAGTGGATTTGAGACAGGACATGCCGCGATGCGTTGTGCGAGTTCGAGTCCAGGGTGGTTCAGAGCCCCCAACTTAAGCGGGAACGGAGACAGGAGTGAGATTCCGTCTGGGTAAAGGGAAAGAAAAGTGGAGTGGAGGTGTGCATTGACTAGGCTCGGGAGAAGATCGGCGGACTTGAGCTCCTGATATTTCTCCTTTACTACGCTGGGGGAGTAGTCGGCCAGTGCCGCAGGGAACGAGTCGACGTGTATCCACTCGTCTGGCTTGTCAACAGCTGATAGAGCTTCTTCAACTGTCTTGACGTTGTCTTTGCTCTTGGGTGGGTTCGATGTGATATACATCAGAATTTTGTTGAGCGAGGTCTTGCCGGAGCTGTAGAGCTTCTGACCAAATTTTTGATAACGGTTCATATAGACAAATTTGCAGCGGCGGAGGGCAGAGATGGTGACATCGTCGTGGGGACCCATTGGGAACACCTGCAACATATATTAGAGCACTGCCATTGATATTGAAACTGAATTGATGGCTCACCCTATAATTAACCAAAATGCCACCCTCCATTTGATTCCATGCCGACCACCTCATTAACTCCTTAGACAATTCCGACGTCAAGTTCGCCCTTAATACCATCTCATAGAACCCGCTTCGCTTCGCATCCTGTGGGCCGAGAATCATGGGCTTAAATCCATACGCCCACCACACCCTCCTCCACGCAAGTAGCATCTTGTCATCCACTGCCTTCTGTGTTTTATCCTGCGCAGGCTCATAGTAGGTATAAATGGGGCATCTCTGCAATGGTGGCAACGCGACTCTATCACTATCACCAGCAGAGAAGGGGTTCAACCAGGACCAACTGGCAAACCACCCCTCGGTATTCGCTGTGCCATTGGTGGCCGGAGGAGGTGGCTGATGCGTAGCTGGCTTGAATATCTTTGGGACATAGACCTTGTCTGTCAGCTGCGAGACAGAGTCTTTGAGATCGTATTTGATGGTGTCGAGCTTCTCGGTGGAGAGATTGGCGGAGGTGAACAGGAGGAGCGTCGTAGAAAGAAGGAGGACCCCGCCGAGAAAGAGGAGCAGCCGTCGCGTAGATATGGATTGTGCGCCGGCGACTAGAGACCGGAGGGGGCCATTTCGTCTCATGGTGAACGAATGTCTAGGTGAGGTGAAGGGGTGAACAGCATGAGATTCAGACGCAGCTAAGGAGAGGTGTGAATTGTAAAGAGCTTAGAAGTACTCTTCTGAATAAGAGACGATATGATCTCCAACAGATGGAAAGGAAGTATGAGTACGAACACAGAATTCACTGACGAATTGAGAGAGTTTCCTGCGATATCGATACCAGTCGATATTTATGAGTACAAGAGTCTTGAACTGACGACGTTCGGCCGCTTCTAGCGGTTCTTGGCAGTCCCGGGTAATATCTATATTCCAGTTCCACATCATCAAATAGTCATCCTAGAAGAAAAAGAGAGAAGATACTGAGAGCTATAGCGCAAAATGCAGACAAAATTAGCACCACTTAAAACTTGAAAAGACTCGTATGTAGTCTAAGAGACAGCTATGATTACAAGGTTGATACGAAGAGAGGCACCGTCAGAAAACACTACGGGAAGAGCCCTCCTATTAATCAGTCCTCACTCGTCCCTCACTCTTAGACGCCACAAGCGTCTGTCCTACATCAAATCCCCAAGCACTCTGCATCTTTTTCCTTCCTGCTGCACGCTCACCATATTTCTCGTCGAACTTTCGGATTAATCCTAAGCTTCCCATATCGTCACTGATACTGGGGCTAATCTCTGACGCCGCTTTTTCAAAGTGACGTTTCACCAATATCCGCTTGTCGGGATACTTTCTTGTCTTCTCGAACTCTGCATTCTCCTCCTTCACACATGCCAGTGCGGCCGACACACACAAGTTCTTGAGGTCTGAGCCCGAGTACAGCGAACTCTGGTCCGCTATCCCCTTGAGGTCGACTGAATCATCCAGCGTTTCAGCGATGAGGTGAATTTTCAAGATCTCAAGTCTGTCCTCAGGAGTAGGTAGGTCGATGAGTATCCTCCGTGGTAATCGCCTCAAGATAGCGTCATCGAGGTCAAATGGACGATTGGTGGCCACCATGATGAACGCTGTACTATCCATATCCGCCCACTCTTTCAAGAACTGATTGATAATCTCTCGATGGCTGCTCCGGCTAGAAAAGCTCTGTCTGCTACCGAAAATAGCGTCTGCCTCGTCGATGAAGACCACACAAGGGCTCAGCTTCTTTGCTAGGGAAAATATTGCTTTGACGTTCTTTTCACCCTCTCCAATATACATATTAAAAATGTCACCACCGGAAACTTCAAGGACTGTGGCACCCGACTCTTTGGCAACTGCCCTGGCGAGCAGTGTCTTTCCAGTTCCAGGGGGGCCATACAAAAGAACACCTGGGATGCGGTCCGTAGCCAAAACACCATATTTGAAAGCCTCAGGACGAACAAGGGAGAGAGAAGTCAGAGTTTTCATGGCGTCAATTGTCTCGGGCGGCGCGCGTACAGAGGAGAAACCATGGTGAATATCCTTCGGATCAATGATACCACTGACTAGCTTCTTCTCGTGAGTCGTCAAGTTTTTCGGGATGGGCTTTGCATTCTTCTCTTTCTCGACGGGGATTTCGGACTGGTTCCGCTCTTTCAGATACTCCTGCTCCTGGGCGGCCCATTGGAACTTGATACTGTCGCTATCTTCAATGATTCGAATAGCTCGTGCGATGTCAACAATACTGATTTCTCGGGATGGGTTGGAGAGCTCTCCCAGCGCCACGGTCGCAACCCTGTGCACGCGGTCAAAGTTCCAGAATGATGTGTCGATGCCAAGAATCAGTGATTCCTTATCTTCTTCGGGCCTGAAATGCCAGCCCTCCGGAACTACGAGAGTTGCAGCCTCCCCGTTCTCTCCGCTCCTTCGTCGGATTACGCCCTTGAGATGGCGGATATTAACTTCTCGGATTCGGGCGTCTCGGTCGGATTTGAAGATTTCAGTTTGTTCTTGACCAAAGACAGGTGGAACGATGATAATACGTTCGAAAGATTCATCAGAACGTGACTGTAGCGTTTGAATTCCGTATGTGCTGTATGCTGAATACTCTTCCTCTGCCGATGTTGTGCCGAGAATGAGTATTCTTTCGCCATCTCGACGGCGATCCTGTACTATATTGTGTAGCATCTTCAAAAGCGCTTCGCCCGAGTTTGTGCGCTCCAGTTCTCTGTAGTCTCGAATGTGGATGATTGTTTTGCCTGGAAGAGCCTTGAGGGCCTCGGCGGCTGAGTCTGGCGGAGAAGTTGAGGACTGTTGACCGGCTCGTTTAGTGTGACCGGCTGAGATCATTGCCTCTAATAGACTGGCCATTTTACGTTCGTTCATTTTGTCCAATAACTGCTCCTTTTCCGGTGGAGCTCCAAAAGACACCCCGCTCCCTCCCAAAGGAACGAGAGTAGCACCTGCTATCCGATTGGAACGGATAAACTGTTGCAATTGCGTAGGCAGTGTGCCGAAGACGCTTAATGCCGAAGGAACTGGAGGTGGCCCGTCGGAAGATTCAACCATGTCTTCGTCCTCTTCGTACGAGTCCTCAATGGATTCTGCATTCTCGTTTTCATAAACGACGGAACTGCGGGTCGCCGTAGCCTGAGTGTCGTAGGGTAGGGAACGAATACCAACGGGCGATAGGTCTGACCGGGAAACTGCATCGAAATCAATCACAATTCGGAACTATAAAGTTCACTACTTACGATGTCGTGAATCACCCAGATAATCGCCCGCAATCTCCGCAAAATCCTGTACATCTATCCGGACCAAATCTGCACCAACTTCCGAGGCCACCTTCTCCGCAACGGCGTCAAGATAATACACGCCACCTTCCTTAGGTAAATGCAACAAACAGTGCGATTTCGTAGAAGCCAGCCCGTCTGCAAATGCTCCCTTTGGGAGAAGGAGTCCCGTTCGAACATGTGCGGTTATCTCTTTCCATACCGATTCGTGAAGCTGATATCGTAGCTTCGTAGCTTCTGGCGATTCTGTGGCCGTTTCTGTTTTAGCGTCATTGTCGTTCGTCTCTAGTACACAATTAACTGGTAATGACGTCTCGACCGGAGCGGACTCAGTCTTGACCACAGCCACCGGTGGATCCGAGTATATGCCTAATTTTGGGAGACCATGCTCCTCCTTTAACACAACACCATGTTCTATAAACCCTTCCGGTAGTACCGGCTTTGGAACTTGGACGTTGGTCTTCCGGGCTGTCCGACCTCCCTTTGATCCCGCAGGCCTTCCACGCCTCACAGGCCGTTCTCCCGACCCATCGCCTGTATGGGATTCAAATAAAGCGCTAACCGCTTCATCCTGTGTCATCTCGGAGACAGATGCGCTTTCACCATCCGCATCTGGCTGCTCCCCCGCCACCCCCTCCTTCTTTACCGCGCCATTGGAATCCTCCGCACTTCCGGGGGTCACCGCAGAGGAACCTGTTGGTCTTGAAATATCATCGGGCGTCTGAAAAAAGGGCGGTGTGTGGGTGAAGCATCGCGCTGGAGCGCTGAGACGTAAACGTGTCGAAGTGGGGAGACCAAGTCGTTGCGGACGAGCAAGTCTTTGTCGGGCGGCGGGAAGAACCCTTCGAATGGCAATCTGCATGAAGAGGTGAGGGAATTGGATGGTTGCCGCTAAGGGGATCTATTGTGATGCTAAAGGAGAGGGAGGGGACAAGAAGCAAGAGTGAGTGCTTGGAGTAGTCGGATAGCCGATAGTCGTAGTTATTTCCGAGCTCAACATCAAAAAGTGTGCACAGTTCCTTGAAAATGGCCCTGCTCGCTCTTGGCTGCGGCTCTGCGGCAAATTCCAGCCTTGTCCCCACTAATAGAGTCCGGTCACGGTCATTAGGCAGTTGTTGTATAGTGAATTTCGTTATGGACGTCCTATATAACTAACGTCTGGAATACTCTACGTACTATAGAGCTATTACCCATCACCCATCACACTTCCACCATCACCACATACCTCATCAATGCTGCCTCCAATTGCACCCGGAGTGCTCCATTCTAACCCCTTATTCGCCAGTCTCTACGATCACCTCACTACGAAGCTCATCGATCCTGTCGACGCGTCCACGCGAGCTTCCTCCCGCCCAAACGATGTCCTCGATCAGGTAGCTTCTCACATATCTGCCACTCGATCGTCCATATCATTCATGCTCAGGTTTCTCAGGAACTTCGCACTCACCGTGCTGAGCTCGCAAAAACCAGGCTCCTCCAGAAAGAGCTAGAGGCTTTGACCAGTCGGACACAGGGCCTCTCGGAGGAGGTCTGAATCTCCCTCTTAGACACTGCGTTAAGCTTTTAGAATGCTGATTATGACTTAGTTACAAGAAACTCTCGACCTCTTGATCTCGCCGTATTATCGGTCCCTCTCCGACAATGACAAGGCGCTACTACAAGAAGAGTTTGAGGATCTTGAAGATAATCTGCCATTGATCGGTCATCACATTTCGACCTCACTGCATAAATCTACGTTAGAATTTGCCCGGATAGCATATCCTTCTGGTGGTTGCCATGGATAGTAGCAATTGGAATACTAATGCTAACTTGCCAGTAGAAAGTCCGCGAGCTCTTGAACAGAAGATCGATACAATTCCCGCCGAGACCGCTCTCCGATTCAACGCTCTCCAAAAAGCGCGCACAAATCTCTCTAAGAAACAGCTCGCCTTTAATACTTTATGCTGTGAAATCCTCGACGTCCGTCTACAAAACACTTGGAAATTTGCAAGGCTCGATTACTGATCTGAACTAGGAATACCACACCATCACGACCCGCCTCCTCACTCTTCTAAACCAGAAATCCACTACTGTCACAAAAGCATTAACAGCAAAGACCGAACATCTTTCTCTTGTTGCCGAGAGCATGTCATTGAAACTCAATGTGCTACGGAATCAAGCACTCTCGGCCATCTACGACCCTGAAGCGCTCAACGCGCTTGAGAATTACCAAATGCATCTTAGGGATACGTCGACGCGGCTAGTGGCACGACAAAGAGTTGTTGAGGAAGAGCTCAGAAAGTATAAGAGTGCAGGAAGTGATATGAAGGGCTTGGTAGAGCGATATAGTCAAATCATGAGGGCTATGGACACCGTCTCAAAGGACATCAAGCGCCTAAATGGACAAGCATGAAACGGACCCAAGATTGAAGAATGGTCCACTATACATGGATGTAAATAATAAGATAATAAGGCAGCGTCGGTCATTGAATCAGGGGCATCGCGAACAGAGCAGTAGCGATTCAGGAAACCTCAATCAGCTCTCATATCAATAGCAGCCTGCACCTACAGTACTCTGCATCAAAATTGTACGAAACCCTAATGATATAAAGTAAACTGCCACCCGCACCCCAAAGTCTAGTTCCATCAAGCCCAAAACGAGCGATATATTATGATTAGCAGACCATTTCTCTCCCATTCGATTAGTAATACTAAGTTGTGGAACCTATGGCTAGAAGAGCGGTACACCCCGCTGTTTTCCTTTGCTGACCTCGGGGATCACCGCTGAAGGTTATCCTCGCCACGCTATCTTTCACTCATAACGGAGCGGTCTGTAAGAGATCCGGGGAGAGTACTCTCCACACACCCATCCTCTTGTTTGACCCATATCATTATTCGATAGATATCACTAACAACCAATCGGTCTCCGTATCTTTGCTTTGAAAAAGCAATGCCGAATTCGTCCAAAGCGCTCAAAAGGAAGTGAATTGGGGGTCTCGTGGTTGCGTAGTACTCGATTATTTAATAAACCCTTCTGAATCCACATCTGTCCGACCTTCTGATACCTATGACAGACCATCCCCAACCTGCCCTAAAATCAACATAAAAGCCTTGCAATTAACTGCCTATTTTCGACGAGTACAGCGGATACTATACAATACCCCGCCTCGGTATACCCGTTATAGTAGTTCGGGTTCGGATCCCTTATCGATAGAGCATACCTTGTTGCCACCCCACTATCAAAGCTACCCCAGCTGTGAACTATTGACACTCGCCGCGACATCTCCAAACATCATTGAAAAATATGGCACCAGGCGTGGTTTTGAGCTCAGGACCGGCAGTGCCAAAAGAGGATATGTCGAACTTGGCGTCTGTTGTTTCTGACTGGGATAACACACTATTATTCTATCTCAATGGAACGAAGGTCGAGCTCGAGTCAATTGATCCAGAGGTGACGTTGTTGGAATATCTGCGGGGTATTGGGTTGACAGGAACAAAACTCGGATGCGCAGAGGGAGGTTGCGGTGCATGCACGGTGGTGCGTAATTATATCCTTGAGAGTCTAATATCTGTGCTGGGTTATTGATTGTTTCCGCATTCAGGTTGTCTCGCAATATAACCCTACGACGAAGAAAATTTACCACGCCTCGGTCAATGCGTGCCTGGCGCCATTGGTCAGTGTTGATGGGAAACATGTTATCACAGTGGAAGGAATTGGCGATACAACAAAGCCGCATCCCGTGCAAGAACGGATCGCGAAGATGCATGGATCTCAGTGTGGTTTCTGTACTCCGGGAATCGTTATGGTAGGTGGCGGTCACTGTTTGCAATGCATATTCTGATAATCGAACAGAGCCTTTATGCGCTTGTTCGGAATAACCCAGAACCCACAGAACATGATGTAGAGGAAGCTTTCGATGGCAATTTATGCAGATGTACGGGCTACAGGCCTATTCTTAATGCCGCTCAGACGTTCAGTACCTCCTCTGGTTCTCCTAAAAAGGCTTGCGGTCCCTCAGATGGTGGCTGTTGTATGCAGAATGCAGACGGAGAATTACCAGTTGGATGTTGCAAGAATAAATCGAAGAATGAGGAGCCACCCATCACTAAGAAGTTTACGCCGCCAGGATTTATTGAATATAATCCAGAGACAGAATTGATATTCCCACCAGCCCTCCAAAAACACAAGTTCAAAGCGCTGGCATTAGGTAACAAAAGGAAGAAGTGGCTACGTCCAATGACGTTGGAGCAACTTCTTCAGATCAAGGCGGCACTCCCATCGGCAAAGGTCATTGGTGGTTCCTCGGAGACTCAGATTGAGATCAAGTTCAAAGCAATGCAATATTCTGTCTCTGTCTTTGTTGGAGACATCCCAGAGTTGCGTGGCTTTTCATTAGAAGACGAATACCTCTCTATTGGTGGGAACATTACTCTAACGGATCTCGAAGGCGTTGCAAAGCAGGCAATTGTCAAACATGGACCCTCAAAGTCACAACCCTTCAAAGCTATACTGAAACAATTGGAGTATTTTGCTGGACGCCAAATCAGGAATGTTGGCACACCGGCTGGAAATCTTGCCACCGCATCTCCAATATCTGATCTTAATCCCGTGTTTTTGGCAACCAACAGTGTCATCATTGCAAAGAGCCTTGAGGGTGACACCGAAATCCCAATGAACAAATTTTTCAAAGGTTACAGAACGACTGCACTTCCAGGAAATTCAGTTATTGCGGAAATACGAGTACCCGTAGCAAAGGAGACCGGGGAGTACATTCGGACATATAAACAATCAAAGAGGAAGGATGACGACATTGCTATTGTCACCGCAGCTTTGCGGGTGTCATTGGACGATGAGGGATTGGTTGAGTGTGTGAATCTTGCGTATGGTGGAATGGCGCCGACTACAGTTCAAGCAAAGAACGCCATGGAATACCTGGTGGGCAAGGCCTGGGGGGATGAAGAGGTTCTTGAAGGAGCCATGAACGCTTTGGAATCGGATTTCAATCTCAGCTACGGAGTTCCTGGTGGAATGGCGGTTTATAGGAAGTCACTCGCGTTCGGATTTTTCTACCGGTTTTGGCACGAAACTGTTACAGAACTAAAGGGTACGGCTTCTGAAGCGGACGACCTAGTGCCTGAGATTAAGAGGGATATTTCCTTTGGGAAGAGAGACCACGACACAGCACAAGCTTATAAACAACGGGTTCTCGGACAAACGAAGGAGCATGTTTCTGCAATGAAGCAAGTTACTGGCGAAGCGCAATACACGGATGACATCCCAAAAAGCACAAACGAGTTAATTGGATGTTTAGTGTTAAGCACAAAGGCACACGCAAAGATCCTCAGCGTGGATAGCTCCCCTGCATTGGAGGTCCCTGGTGTTGTGGCATATGTGGATCATAACGATCTGCCATCTCCAGAGGTAAACTGGTGGTAAGTAGCAGTTTTCTGAGACACTGTATGACAGGTTTAACGTTTAAATACAGGGGTGCTCCTATGTGTGATGAAGTTTTCTTCGCCGTCGATGAGGTGTTCACCGCAGGACAACCTATCGGTATGATTCTGGCCGTATCACAGCAAGCGGCTGCCGAAGGTGTTCGAGCAGTTAAAATAGATTATGAAGAGCTTCCGGCGATTTTCACGATTGAGGAGGCGATCGAGAAAGAAAGTTTCTTTAACCACTACCGGTACATTCGACGCGGAGATCCCATCGAGGAGGCTTTGGCGAAGGCAGACCATGTTTTCAGTGGAGTGTCGAGAATGGGCGGACAGGAGCATTTCTATTTGGAAACGCAGGCTGTTGTAGTCATTCCCAAGCCTGAGGGTGGAGAGATTGAGGTTTGGAGTTGTACCCAGAACCCGACAGAGACGTATTTACTACAGTGTTTTGGTTCTTTAGGAACATTTTGCTAATGATATATTAGACAAACTTATATCGCCCAAGTCTGTGGAATTCCCGCCAATAGAGTAGTGGCCAAAGTAAAACGTCTCGGTGGTGGCTTTGGAGGAAAGGAAACCAGGTCCGTTCAGCTTGCTGCCATCGCGGCTGTGGCTGCGAAGAAACACAAACGCCCGGTCCGGTGCATGCTCAACAGAGACGAGGATATTGTCACATCTGGTGGACGACATCCGTTTTTGGGGTACTGGAAAGTTGGTGTCATGAATGATGGCAAGATTATTGCGCTAGATGCAGAGGTTTTTTGCAACGGAGGTTGGACACAGGACCTTTCCGCTGCTGTAAATGATCGTGCTCTGTCTCATATCGACAACTGCTACAATATCCCCAATGTTGATGTACGAGGCCAACCTTGCAGGACTAATACCGTCTCGAACACGGCTTTCAGAGGATTCGGAGGCCCCCAGGGTATGTTCATTGCAGAGAGCTACATGGAGGAAGTTTCTGATCGACTGGGTATTCCCGTTGATAAGCTAAGGGTACAACTCCTTGGTGCTTTGAGGTGGATACACGCTAACGGATTGTCTTGTAGGAGATTAATTATTATAAGGAGGGTGATGTCACACATTTTAATCAGAAGTTGGTCGATTATCATGTTCCCTTGATGGTGGAACAGCTCAAAGGAGAAGCGGGTTATGAAAGCCGCCGACAAGCAGTTGACGAGTTCAACAGCACCCACAAATGGAAGAAGAGGGGTTTGTCGTTGATCCCCACCAAATTTGGTATCAGTTTCACTGCTCTTTTCTTGAACCAAGCCGGTGCACTAGTACACATCTACCATGATGGATCTGTACTCGTAGCACATGGCGGAACGGAAATGGGCCAAGGGCTGCATACAAAGATGGTCATGGTAGCTGCGGAGGCTCTTGATGTTCCAATGGAGGACGTCTTCATCTCTGAGACGGCTACAAACACCGTGGCAAATACGTCTTCCACTGCAGCCTCTGCATCCAGCGATCTGAACGGTTATGCGATTCTTGATGCCTGCGAACAACTGAACGAGCGCCTCAAGCCGTACCGCGAGAAGTCCGGACCTGACGCAACCATGAAGCAGCTGGCCCATGCCGCCTATTTTGACCGAGTTAATCTCAGCGCGAACGGTCACTACAAGACACCTGATGTCGGCTACACATGGGGACCAAATGTCGGTATGATGTACTTTTACTTCACGCAAGGTGCTTCACTCTCGGAGGTTGAGATTGATACGTTGACCGGAGATTGGACTTGTTTGCGCTCGGATATCAAGATGGATATTGGACGGAGCATCAACCCAGCCATTGACTATGGTCAGATCGAAGGCGCGTTCATCCAGGGCCAGGGTCTTTTTACGACTGAGGAGATGTTGTGGTTACGGAACAATGGTCAAATATTTACGAAGGGCCCTGGAGCGTATAAGATCCCGGGTTTCAGAGACATTCCGCAAGAGTTTAATGTCAGCTTTCTGAAGGATGTTGAATGGAAGAATTTGAAAACCATCCAAAGAAGCAAGGTACTAGTCCTTCCTATCACCCTGCGGATTTGCAGTGCTAATTTGCCATCGTTAGGGTGTTGGTGAACCACCGCTTTTCATGGCAAGCTCCGTCTTCTTTGCTATTAGAGACGCTCTCAAGTCGGCACGAAAGGAACACGGGTGTGAGGAAGTGCTGTCCTTGGTTTCGCCTGCGACTCCTGAGAGGATTAGACTGTCATGTGCGGACGACATCATTAAGAGGAGTTACGTTGAGCCGAAGGAGGGAGAGAAGGGCTGGTTCATACAGATATAACTAACTAATGGTGTGGTTTGTTTGGAACTGGGGTGGTTTTATTTTGCTGTTGATATCTTTTGATCTGGCCTTCTGTTTGTACTTGGACGTTGTGTAGTATGTTGTATCTATTCCATTGTTTCGTCGTTATGGGGTATTATTTGTATTGATTGGAAATTTGCATCACCCACTTGATTTGTTCACCAATTATAGCATCATTCCTTAGTCGTATCATTTGATTGAATCCATTAATTGGTATGTGTGGCCCTTCATTATACCATATTCAACGTCGCTGTGATATCCCCAGGCTTCGCCAGTCCAGCACGACGTTTAGTTTATCAAGGAAGGTACATATCAGCAAGCTACTTCCTACGTGTCGGTTGGGTATTCCCCTGTGGTATTATCAGAGCACCACCACCACCACCACCACCACCTATTACACGCTTTTCTCCGCCGTCTAAAGAGCACCAGTCCTAGCAACCTCACTCCCATGTTTCCTAACCACCTCATCTAACATATCCTTCATCTTCGCACACCCATCAACAGCAACCGCCAACATACCCTCCAGCAGAGAAATATGCACCTTATTCTCCATCTGCAGCAGTATGATCTTCTCAGTCGCACCCATCGTCGCAACTGTAAGCGTGGGTAGATCCGAATCTTCGATCCCATTAACATCCAGCAGCGGTTCCCCCGGCGATGAATCGTCGGACGACTGTGACAGTGTCGTCCCAGAGGTCATCCCGACCACATAGTCCGTCATGGGCACGCCGGCATCGATGAGCGCGAGCGTGGCCGCGTTCACACATGTGGCCAGCTCACCGCCGTCTTGCGAGAGGATGTGCAGTGAAATCGTGATCTCGCTGCGCGGGTGCAGGTGTGTCAGGATCGCTTCGGCGAAGGTGCGTTGCAGCATCATGCGCATCTCTTGTACTCGCCTACTCAGAATCAGTACGCTACCTTTCCATGGTGAGGGGAAAACAAACTTATCATTCTTTCCCCGTCGCTTCCGCTCCGTCCCGCTGAACGCCGCATACGTCACCTCGACCGTCACTGATGCCTTGTCGTGGAGTTGCTTGCTCCGCATGCTGGCCTCTGCCGGGCCAGTTACGGTGCACACGACTTTGGTGTTTCCCTGCTCTACATATGAGGACCCGTCGGCGGCCGCAGGCTGTGTTGAAAGTTGCGCATGAAACCGGCGGATTTCGTTCCATCGTCGTCCGTCCACGCGGAGGCCTTCGGGGGAGAGAATCTCATAGCGCGACTGGGGAAAGCGAGTTAGGATATGTGTAGGCGTAATCAAGTAGGAGGCGTACCATAGTTTGTGGGGTGATTGGGGGATATTACTAGCGGCTCTGGTGGTTGAAAGGTAGAGTGGGACAGAAAGTAGGGACGGAAGGGTTGTAAAAAAAACAAGGTTATATCACGTCAAACTCTCAAGCAACAGATAAAACCATAACTACTTGTTGAACATAATTGGAACCCTTTTTTATTGCATTACTTTCATTTTGCTACAATAGAGGAATCGACTGCAAAATGTTTCATTTTCGTCGGCTAAAAAAAACATAAAAAGTGCCGCCGCCCATCTATCCATCCGATTAACTCTCAACAGAGAGCCGGACTATTCAAGCCATTTTTCCACTAATTTACTGGGCACCGCAGTTCTCGATAGAGATGATACCACTGGTGCGACCGCTGTTGTCGAGCGACTTGCTTTCCATCTTTTGGATAATGTCCTGTCCTCCAACAACCTCGCCGAAAACCACGTGCTTTCCGTCGAGATGGGGAGTCTTAACAAACTATTGTACACCGTGGTTAGCTGGATTGTGCATTAGGGATCAGGAGTGGGATTGAAGACTTACAGTAATGAAGAACTGAGAACCGTTGGTGTTGCGGCCAGCGTTGGCCATGGACAACAAGTAGGGCTTGTCGTGCCTCTTGATGAAATTCTCATCCTCGAACTTCTCGCCGTAGATGGAGCGTCCACCGGTTCCCTGTGAGAAGCGATGATGTCAGTTTTCACTCGTGAACCATGACATTAATAGTAGACATACGTTTCCACGGGTGAAGTCACCACCCTGGGCCATGAAGCCGGAGATGACACGGTGGAACTTGGACTTGATGTAGCCCTGGCCGACCTCCTTGTTCAAGCAAAGATCACGGAAGTTCTTAGCGGTCTTGGGGACAACATCGTCGTAGAGCTTGAATTCGATACGGCCCCAGTTGTGCTCTGTGGAAGGCAGTGCTTGTCAGCAGTTATTCTAATTGAGATGGGTCGATGGATGGATGCGCCTCGATGATGCCCAAGTAGTAGAGATAGGAAGGGAAACATACTGTTGCCGGAAGTGTCGGTCCAGACGACGTCAAAGAAGGGGTTGGCCATTGTATTGGGAGTTGAGAGAAAACGGGCTTGGTAGAATGAAGGAGTGGTTCTGGTGTATTGTTTTAGGAGTGGGGAGGCTTTGGGGAGGAGTGTTGTTGGTGATGATGAGCAGGAAGAGAGGGGTCGCAGGAGCGGGGTAAAATAACGGGAGGCAGCCATGTTTGACGGTTCTTATGAGTAAGGAAGCGGGGTTGGGATGGAGGGGACGGGTTTGAGATTTTGGATAGGCCCCTACTCTACTCTGAAGTGCTACGTAAACCACTACTGCTAAGTAACCGCAGCCTCTTTGAGGCGCCGCACGCTCCTGGACTGCACAGAGCAGCTTCCATGGATTTCTAGCCGGCAATTGGCTGGTTCTGTCTCGGTGGTTGTCTTGAGCAAGAGCTGGCGAGCCACCGAAGCAAACACATTTCAGATGGCGAAGTCCGCCGCCATCGAACAGCTGCTACGCAAAATACTTGCTTGCTTGAACACAGATGCCCACCACTCTTGACAGGCAGCGAGCAAGGATGTAGACGCTCACCAGTGAGACGCCGAGTTTCATCGGCCCCGCTCTTGATGTTACACTTCTTTCGTCTGATTTTGCCTCTCAACCACAAATGGAGGCAACCAACCTTGAGTCTGGAGCAAAGCGACGAAATCAATCCCGAACTCTCTACCGTGCTGGTGCTGCAGCATGGGGTGCGCCTTAAAATACCTTTCTGCCGCGTTTACATCCAAAGATACACCATTGATGGCGTCTGCATTGTTTCCCCAAACACCAGTGCCGAGCAGCACTGAACACCATGCAGCGGCGGCGACGGCGGTTGGTTCGCCGGAGGTGACATAACATCAAAGACCCCGCATCTCGGATGCGCACCCTACATGAAGTAGAGATCGATCAATCAGAATGTTCCACTCGGGTACGCATCTCGGGATGAATAAATTGTGGCCATTTGAGCGGGTATCGTACTCGGAATAGCTTTTAGTCTATATGAACTCTCTTTGAAATATCCAACCCTTAACCAAGTCTTGACCGTGTTCCAGAGCATGTGACCTCGTCTTGGCGGCAGGAATAAACAACATGGGCACTTGCCACACGTCTCCCCCCAACCTCTCCCTCTCACCCACCACCGTACCTTCAATTCCATCCACACAAAACCTTATAACACCGCCATCACCTATCCACTTTGTACCTTAATTCTACGTTCTACCATCACAATGTCAAGCTCTGAGACCACCAACTCGCCTGTTGCTGAACAGGTTGCCGACAAAGGCAAGGGCAAGGCTCCCGAGCTCGTTGAAACCGAAGACGAGTCCTCCGATGAGGAGATGCCTGCTGGTGATGTATGTCTATATCCCTTCACTCGGACCTTTATCAATTGAACTTAGCTGACGTGGTTTGCTCCTACAGTCAGCCATGGACTTAGAAGGTATGTATGAGCTCATCATCGATGGACCTACCTTTCCTACACAACAGCGCAACAAACCACTGTCTCAAGTATCAGAATCTAACAAACACTCATCGTAGATGTCGAAGAAGATGATCTTGCCGAGATTGACACTTCCAACATCATCCAGAGCGGCCGCCGCACCCGTGGTGCAAAGATTGACTTCAAGGCCGCTCAGGAGAACGAGATGATCGACGACGACGACGATGAGGATGACGACGACGACTTCCAAGCGCCTAAGGAGGATGCCGATGACGATGCGATGGATACCAAGTAATGCAGCAATACGCTATCCAGGATTTGATCTATCTCTCTGATTTCTCTGATTTCTTGTGTATTTCGGGGGGGGCAAGGCTGGGAAATATCGTCATCATTCTTGTAGCATTCGAATTGGGATAATATAAAAACGAAGGGCGTCGGGATGTCTTTTAGTTAGCGTCTGCCCATAAGTTACGGTTATTCCTGAGAGTTTGTCTGTTCTTCGTCTTCTCGTGTTGGCTTGTACAAATACGCTGAGATGTATGCAGCCAGATGCCCCTTTTTACAGTAAATTCGCTTACCGAAACCACCGTCTGTAGCCTCGCATGAATCGCCAACTAGCATCTACACTAAATATAAGTAAATGGTGATTGGGTGTACCCAATTATCTATCCAGGAAACCCTTTCAGACTCCTCACAATCTCTCCAATCTCAAATCCTAACCTCCGGATTACTTTTTCTCCCCATTCCTTCCCCCCCGCAGCCTTCCTCACGAACATCACTCTTCCATCATTACTCTCCACATCATCATCCCCGACTACGCCACTATCCAACGTCTGCACGTAGATAGTCATGTCGGGTCCAACGCAGCTTCTCCAAACGGTGGCACACCATTGCCAGTGTTCCAACGGCGACAATCCATCCGTACTTAAACGTAGAGCAGCAGCGTCAGACCGAGAGAGTATGTAGCGATTTATCAATACTAATTGTGGCTGTGGTGGTGAGTCAAAAGTATTTGATGTTTGTGTGTTTGATTGTGAGGTCGCCACGATCCTCCGCACCTCGGAAGATTTACGTCGCCAGAAGGCTACATGATTAAGGTATCGTGCAGCATCGGCGTCGTCCGTCTCTTTGTCTTTCTCAGGTCCGGTACTATTTAGCAGACCCTCCAGGTACGCCTCCGAAAGACCCGTAAGCTCATCCGGCTCGTCAATTAGGTATACCGACTCAGTCTTTTCAATCTCCATTGACAAAGCTCGGTAGAGATCCGTCACAATACCAACCTCGTCACCATCCACTGATATGATGGGCATGCGGGTGACTGCGGGCGTGCCAAAGGGCGGGAGAGACAGCGAGGATATCGGCGGACAAATTTTATTGATTGCATGAACTTTTTTGAGTATAGGAATAGCCCTTATAGAAAAATCACTCGAGGTTTGCGTGCCAAAATGCGAGATCGGATAGCCATTGTCAATACCGTCATGTTCCAATGCGGGTGTCGGGGACTCATTGTCAAAGCTACCCTGTCGGAGATACGGGTCAATATTGGGGTCGCTGCCATGACCGTATTGCGTTGTATACAAGCTCTGCTGGAGAAGTGGGGGGCCCGGCAGAGATGCGGATGAAGGAGACATTGACGTGTTGAGTTTTCGTCTTTTAGGGGGGCTTTGCAAACTTGCACCGATCATATCATCATCTTCATTTCGTAGGCCAAGCTGCAATAGTGCCTCGATCCCGGCCTGTTCGACCCCAACCCCACTTCCACTGCCCACACTTTCTCGGGAAGTTGTATCATCTGGACTTCCTATCTTCCTCGTGGAAGCAGTGCTGGTTGAGTTTCGGATGGTCCTCCGGGTGGATACAGAAGAGGCAGGAGTTTGAGGGGTAGGGAGAGCTCCAGTTCGACCACCACAGTTGGGACATATGGCAGTTTCCAGTGCAGGCGCAGGTGACGTAGCTGCCGCCACCGCAGCCGCAGCTGCAGCGTTCCTTTTACCGCTCCGTCGTGGCTGATATCGATATTGTGGGTATCTTTGTAGATGCTGACGTTTCTCTTCCTATAGCATGTGTGTTAACGGTGTTCTGTGATACGATGAAGCTGATATTGACGGACATCTGCGTGACTTTGCCATACAGCTTTGACTTCGTCACCGCTCCTTTTCCACATTTGGCCAATTATTTTTGAAATTTCTGGATTTGGTTTGCCGGGATACTGTGCTACAACTGCAGCGTGGTGATGTTGCCGAAACAGTATGAAGGCTATAAAAAACTTCCAGTCAGTTTTTTTTCGCCTTATAGACAGTCCGCATACTGTATGATAGCGACTCGTCCATCAATCATGCATTAAAAGTCTAGACTAACCGTTCCGAGGCCTTGGTATTCTAGTTGGGGCCTGGCAAAGACATATTGAGTGAGGAGAGGTAGTTGTCAATCCAAAGTCGGACGCCATTGCCGCCATTGGCCTCTCACATGTTGACTTCGGATCAGTCATAGAAACTGCTGTTATATCCAGTTCGTCTTTCGACTGAGATGAATGTTGAGGAGATACGATTACTGGTTGCGTAGAGTTTCCCAGTGAGAACTGTTGCTTCTCGCTTTCTTCCTGTACCCGCTGCTGAGATATGCCTCCGATTGAACTAGCCCCCAATTGATGATGCTCACTGACAGTGTCTGCCTGCTGTAACGCTGCTACTGCACGTGCTTGGTGAGAAGTTGGGTCGTGCGGCACAACCATAGCAACAATATCCTCTTCCCTTAACAAACCCCCGGCAGAAGATTCCGTTGTCAATGCCAAATTGGCAGCAGAAAGTCCGCCGTTCGCGTGGGTATTGGGGCCTTCTAAGAGGCTCAGAACCCCAGCTTCATCGGCATCAGTATGAATGGCAGCAGCGGCAGTAATCGCTGCGGCAACCTCTGGCATAGCCTCTCGTTATTTGCTTCGGCCGCTTGTCGAGCCACGAGCTGATGATATCAGCAGGCCTCGGGCTCCCAGTGACAAAATCAACTAGCAGCTCTGTTCGTATGTGGTATTAATCAAGCGCCTCGGGTCAATATGCACTTTGGTTCCGAGACCAAGTTGTAGTGTTGACAAGAATGGGGAGCCGTTGAATGAAGCACAGGCTAAATTTCTAGCTGGTGAAGGTTGACATAGACAAGAACGAAAGGTCTAGAGCAAATGAATGAGCATTTCATATCAATATTGATACACATGTCCAGCCGAAGTGACGAGCACCTACATTGCTCTGAGATTGTGGCCACTACTAGTTGTTGGCGGTTGTTGGTGGTTGGTGGATGATGGATTTTGACGAGAACTTGACTTGCAAGGATCAGTTAGCGATAAGGTTTGCGTATGCGGCTCGAGTGTTTACCACAGCCTAAATTTACGAAGCTACACTTTAAAGTACTCAAGTACCCAAGGGTTTATCTTGGCGATTGCCTGACAGCTACAAGTACTTAAGACTTGCTTCGATCACGATACAGTGTTGGGTACATACTTTATCCATACCTCGACTTGCACGAATTTCTGCTTCAGAACTTCCTGACAATTTGTGTGATCGATCTGCCTGGCATAGCATAAAGGCCTGCTTTTTCATCTCCCCACCTTCCGCGTCTTCCCTTACCCTTCATATTCTGCACCCCGTCCGCTCCAGACATGACAGACAAATCTGTTGCCACAGCTCAGGTTGAGGGAGCCAGCGGGATCTCGTATCCAGCCCTAAAGAAAGAGGTTAAAAGGCTCCCTCAATCTTATCAAGCAGCTGCTCCACCTGGAGGATAAGGTCGATAGCGTAAGTCTGCCTTATTTTCAACGTTGTACCCTATCTGCCCATGAGAATAGCAATGAACCGATGTCGTTGTGATCTAGAAAGCCGCCAGTGAAGCCAGTGCTGCTCTTGTCGAAAGTTTCCGGCTCGACCTTGCACAAAATTAGAAGACCTTTCGCTGGCTTCTGAGGGTGGGGCAGTATCAAAGCTGTTATGTATAGTAAACCCGAATACATGTTTCTTAGTTGTTTTCCTGTTTTACTCTTTGATCGTTCATATTAATTGCTAATCAATATTCACAATGATCCAGCGCAAGAACTTCAACAATGTGCGTTATGATTTCTCGGAGGCCTTATACCGTATATTAATTGATTCTATGATCGTGGCATGTTTCCTTAAGGTCCTCGAATTGTTCCCCAAGACCCCCCAAAAATTGAGGTGTTGGCATCCATCAACAGCTCTTGTGCAAGCTTCCGCTGGCAGGATGGGTCCACGTCACATGAACATCTTCCCCGAGATGGACCTTTCTGTTGAGATTAAGAATAGGCGGAATTCGGGTAACCAGATGGTCCAAGGTTTTTATTCCGACGGCGACAAGTATTTTTGTCCACTAGTAACGAGGGGAAAGTCTACGAGTCACACAGATTTGATGTCAATGACCCGCAACACCTCAAGGTTGTTTTCAATTAGATAACTACGATACTCGTCTGTGCCGCTAACTTTAGCTCGAATTCGATCGAGCCCAAGAAGCTAGGGAAGGAGTAAGATGCTAAAGTCCAGAACTTCCACAACGAGATGTTCTTACGCCTCTATAGTCATGAAAAGACCGACGCTGAAGACGGTATTGATATGGATCTGACGCTTATCGACGATTCCAATCTCGAAGTCCAAGAAGACTTCTAATACACCAGTCTCAGTGTATGTCTCGGCATGTGTCCATGCTGATTGGCCGATTACGGTATTCTTCCTAAGCGGCCCGGCTTCTTGCAGGCCAGCCAGGCCGGGCCACTTAGAAACATTGGCTCAGCCTGGGTGTCCTTCCGCGAGTGCCCCAAGGCTTTTTCGGAGCTTCACGTCACAGAGAGACTAGCTCAAATGTTCTTCGACTTTCCTAGTCATTTGCCTGACCCATGGTCTTGTACGTTCCCACCGCATACAATTTCAGAGCCACCGATGCGATTTTATATTTGATTGGTTGTATCTCTTTTTACTAGACTTGCTATGTGGATCCTTGTCGCTTTTTGTTCTATTCTCATCGCCCGGTTGCTGCAACTGGTGAATGATTGTATCATACTTATCATGGCTGCTTCTGGTTCCTTGGGGGGTCTCGAGCTCAACTTTCTATCTGCTTCACCTTACTCATGTTTGGACCTTTCCCCTCCTTTCTACAAATGGACAATAATCCATAATTGAGACAGTACTGAATATCTCATGTAACTATAGATATGCATGGCCATTATTATTCTACAGCAGAGCGTCAAAGTACAATTACATTGGCCTTCTCGAATAGATCAAGCCGGTCATTCTCAGTTTCAAATCTAAATCTATGAAAAGAGAATGTATTATTAGTCTTTTCTCATTAGACATAGAACATACTACTGTCAGTGGGGTTGCTCGGGACCTCTTACTTTATTCGTGTGATTATATGATGTGCCAAACCAGGACACGTATCGTGACCTTCAGATCTCTGCTACTGCTCCTTTATTTCTACTTGCTTTGATAGAACTTCGTTCTCACAACTTCCCCCTCCTCTCCATCAATAATGAGCCTCTTACCATCGACAGTTCAACTTCCACTACCTCGATAGGAAAAGCTTATAGCTAAATACACGCACTAGCTAGGAGTTGTTATATAGCTGCGGTGCATGTCTATCCGTCGTTCTTTGGTCAGAAATCGCTGAGCTTACTACGAGAGACTGTGAGGAAGTGATTTGATACGATAGCTGAGATAATTCCATATACTCTCTTGACCCTAGAAGTCTGTTTACCTATTTAATTAAGCTTGTTAGTTTTGTGCGTAACCGAGGTTGAGAAATTACAAGTGAGATTTTTGGATTTGCCCGGGGGCCAATCTCTAATATAATTTTCAACAGTGGGTTGCACCGGTATAGCAGGGGGATTTGGCCATGGGGAGGATCTAAGATCAAGTGGAAATTGGGAAATCAGTATTGTGCAACCTTACGTTCGATCGCGTTCACGATAGGCACTAAGGCCGCGGAATCCAAAAAATGCACTCATATATATCCTGTGCAGTGCCAATGGTGGAAACTGGCACCCAAGATATTTAATTATGGACCTATTACCCTGGAGTTAGCAGAGTACTCACTCCGCATCTTGGATTCGATACAATTCAAGGCAGACTTTAATTATTCTGATATATGAGTTGTATACTAAGAAGGGTTTCTTATACATTTCGATATACATATATATATATCCAGGAAATACTTAGCGAATTATAATTAAACCACTATTGTTTGTCCAAGATTTCACATTAAATATCCTACAACCTCTTTTGCCATGATTTTGTGTGCTCGAGCACCGAGATGCAAGTTGTCCCTACGTATACTCCCAGTGAGCACCGGCCGCAAAGATGATTGCTGGTTGGATGAAAGACTTACCACATCAAATATCTTTCTGGGTGGTCACACCTCTCACCATTTTCTTTCAGGCAAGCACTTCTAACATCTTGCCAGCCACCTTTCTTACCGCTTCTTAAAGTATCTATGAACCATTGACCTGCATCCCATAACATTACCGTTCCGCCTTTCCACCTCTCCGCCCGCTTTTCCAGCTCTTCGTTCCACTTCTTACGTAGAAACACGGCGTTTCTTAATTCTTGGCCGCCAGTATCATTTCCAAGGCGGTACTTCTCCCACGCCGGTAAAAGTGTTCTGCAGAAGATTGTGTTAGTACCGCCTTATTGTGACTGCTTGGGGATTCGAGCTTACACATCTATAGCAGTCGGTACCAAAACCTGCAAAGGATCAGCCCAATGTCGAGCAACCCTCCCTAACTGGTCAAACATCGAATCCAAGCTCGCCTCCACCGCCGAGATCCCATCTTGTCTATCTAAAGACGAGAACTCCCACACATCATTGGTGCCAAAGAAGAGCACAAACAAACTTGACCTTTCTGGGCCGAATCCCTTGTTGCGCGCTCTCGTCTCAAATTCGATCCATCGGTCCACTTGGTCTCTCAAATCTGGAGAAGTTGTGTTGAACACGATATTGTCCACAACCGCTCCTACGAACCCTTGGGATGGCTTGATAGGGGCAAAAGAGTCACATGAAACATGGAGGCTGTGACAGACATTTGAGGCCCAAGTCGATGGTATTACTGTCTGCATGTTTTCGCGGCGTTGTAGCTCACCGGCGGAGGGAATTGCACTAGATTCGTCGCCAAAGATGACGATACGGCGAGGAAGTAGGCCGATTGCTGGTATGACATGTTAACGAACATCCCTCCAGGGCATTTATTGGGAGGGGCTCGTATGCTCACCCTTTCTGTACGAAATTTGTAATGACGTCCAGCAAAGGCAGAATAACAACAAAAGAAACACTAATACAGAGAAACGAGCGTGGGCCTTCATTTTTTTGAAGACTAGAATGAATAAGGAAACAACGATCAAAAGAGTGTGATGCCAGTACTAGAGTATCAAAGGCATTGGAACAAAGGGATTGGGGAGAGTTGGAATGTCTAAGATAGGAGACATGTTATTTCTGTCTTGCTGACACGGCACGCATTGACTCTAGTTGCAATGCCTGAAGCAGTTCGTTCCTTACTGCTTCTGTAAGCGGTGATCCAGAGATCTCCATGGATTATACGAAACTGGCTGGTTACAGCCGTCATGCACGGACGGCAACTAGAAGTTGCCAGCCCTATGAAGTACTCTAATTTACATCCTAGGAAAATTGAATAAAATAATTCGGGGCTAACCTATCTGGTCACCCCACAATTTCGCACTTCAAGTGGGCTTTAAAGTGCAGAAACACGCTTCACTCCATTTACCCTTAACAAGCGTAACCGTGACCACGAAACCGGACAGGCTCCGTGAGACGATGCGCAGATTCTTTTGCTTTGTTTCCGATCTATTCAAATCCGTTGCGAGCTTTGGTTCGTATGTCCTCTCTATCCCTCATTCCGGTGCTAATGGTGTACATCTTCCAGCGTGCCTTAGCAAGCTCCATATCACTACACGCGAGACCAACGTCCTCAAACACGCGTCATGGTCGACAATTGGCACCTCACCCTCTCCAACAAGTAACCTTTCACGCAAAAACGGTGCTGCTGAGCTTGATTCTATGTTGACGAAGAGGTTTTGACTTGTGGACCCTAACCCTACCTCTAATTGTTGTTAGGAACCATCGGAGAAACGCATCCGGGGTGGGGAGAAGTTTGCAAATCCCAATCTAATCTCGGGAGTCCAGGCGTACCGAGACCAGATACCCACATGGCCAAGGGAGTTTATTATTCGGCTCTGGCTCCGGCTCCGCACGTGACTCAGTGGTTCGGTGAGCATATGCTTGCTGCGAATATTTCCTCACGACTATTACCGTATCCAACAAACTTGTTTTGGCGCAAACTTCCATAGCGTATACCTTAAGCACAACACCCCGCTCTCATCGCTGATATCGCCGCCCTCAAAGGAACGACTACTAGATCATCAATATACGACAACAAAACAATACTTTGACGTTGCGTTCCGATACAGTGTTTTCTGTCAATGGATCGACCAGCACCCAGCAGTCTTTGAAATAAGCGAAACGGTCGGTCGGACTGCTGAAAGAGCACGGCTTGCAACAATTTTATGGCAAATCTACGTCTTACCATGGACTTCGATTGATGGCGAGCTCGTCGGCAATGGTGCCTTACCGTAACCAAACTTATGGCGACAAATTTGTTGCGACTGGGCGGGGCGTGCGCGATTTGGATCGCCTGTACATTTGTGTTTGCAAACGGGAACGGTAGAGCTTGAAAGCGGTGGATAGGCAAGAGGAGGAGAGACGAAGTGAAAATGGAAGGTTCGAATGACCCTTGGAACATCTAGGATCAACATGGAAACATGAAACGCGCGGCTCAAGGGGAACAGAGAAGAACTTCTCAACCACTGTTTAATAATAAATATGTGAGTAGATCTCTGGTGCGTGAGAGTGGGTTTGAAAACCAGAAGCACTTTGGTTGATTGAACATCTAGGTATCGATCGGTATCACAATTGACTCTGGCCCTTTGATTTTATTGCGAACGACCACTCTGGCTAGAGCAGATAGCGGCCAAGTTGATTGGGTGCTTCCCACCAACTCTGTCAGGGGATGCGCGCTGTGATTGGCCGAGATGCTCTTGGCGTTACGCAAAATCCTCTGGTCGCTACATAAGTTGTCGAGCTCCCCCTGAGAACCTTTCTTCCCTCTTCCTCGCGGATTTTGAAATTCATTCCCAAACCCTCATCCCACCACCTGCCCATCGCCGCCGCACTCTGTATCGCCAACTCTCCGCCATCCGCACACCACAACGGACGGAACGGAAAAAAAATTTACCGAAAAGTCCACATCACCGCGAGCAATTTATTTTGTTGCGCTCCTTTCCTTTTTTTAGCTGGATATATCTGGCGCCCATTTGTTGAACATTTTTACATTTACATTTCCGACACATTTCTGGCCTGCTCTGCTGACTCATCTGCCGCCACGGAGTTACTTGCGCGCTACTTGATCCTCTCCTCTCCATCCATCCTCGCTTCACCTCCGTCTCCTTCAAATATCCTCCATCCATCATTCTCCACCCTCCACTCTCTACTCTCCCATTTCTTCAGCCTCGACCCTACCCCGCCACGCCTCCCCACCCAACAACAGACTAATCAAACCCACCAACGGATAACGAATACCACGCCTTACCCTGAAATTTTTTTGCCAAGGCACTTTCACATTTCAAGATCCAGATCCACATCTCTCACAGCACGCGACGGATACCATCGATAAACTTTTTTTCAGCCTCAATACTTACCACGTTTCCCCTTCAACCCTCAACAACACTAACCTCCGACACCGGCTCTTACGTCCAAACTCCGACCTAGTCGATCCTCTGCTGTTTGTCTCTTGGCTCATCGGTAGCACATACTAGCACTAGTCACGTTCCGGATCAACTCGTCATCGTCGCCGACGGTCGCCACGCTAGATACCTCTGAACGCGTCCATCCCCTCATCATCACGGCCGGTGGACGAGTAAGTGCTTCAGAAACCTCGCTTGGTACCTCAAGTCCGGAAACACCCCCCGTCCTTCCATGGCAGTGATGAGCCCACAGCCTCCCATCAGTGCCCACGATCAAAAAGTTTCATCTGCTGCTCCTACTCCTGCTTCGGCGGGCGCAGGTAGCATGGCATCGGATGAGGCGATGGGGATGGACTTGGACACTAGCGGGTGAGTTTGCCCTGTTCCTCTTCCTACCCGTTGCCCGTTGCCTCTTCCCTGCTCCCCCCTTTGGCACCCTCTTTCTGTGCACTGCCTTGCCTACGCAACGGACGTCAGCCACCTTCCACTAGAATTGGAATAAACCTTGGTAACAGCGTGGAGGCCCGCTGTTATCCACCAAGCTTTGTTTCACTCTGTGGATAGAGTGAGTTGGTGGCTGTGGTTGTATATTGAGAGGCTTGCTGTTATACCCCTTCTTGTCATCTCCTACTGTCATCTACCATTATGTTTATCCGTTGAAAACAAGTGTATTTACAAAATTTCTTTCTTCGCTTTTAGTACGAAACAAAATGAATCTACATCCGTTGTTCCGGGATTTGCTCCCTCATCGCAAGAGAATATCGACAAGAATGGGTCCCGTTCGCCATTTGTGAATGGAAACAAAGGAATAACAGCCCCACCATCGCCACCATTTCCATCGCCTCCAATACGTCATTCAAGCGATAGCGGACACGATCTTTCCGATTTGCACATTACATCCCCCGACGGATCCGTAATGCAGCTTCAGACGTTCGATAAGGCTTCGGACGATCTACCGATGGAGGGGAATCAGGAGAATGGCAATGAGCAACCTGCAGCTGATGCCAAACCTGATTCGACAGCGGAGGTCTCGAATTCCAACACAACCTCCCATGACAACGACCAGACCATGCATGACGTCTCACAGAAAAAAACCGCACGCGACCGAGAAGATGACGATGAAGGTGGGGATCGACCACCGAAGCGAGCAAAGACAGCAGATGCAGCGGAACCCACATCAACTAGCACTTCTACATCCACCTCGACTGATTTCAGTGGCCCAATGACGCCGGCAAGAGCAAAATTTGTTTTGGGAGTTGTGCGAAGCCTGCGTCGTACCAAAGATGCGCGACCGTTCTCGATGCCTGTTGACGAAGTGAAGTTGAACGTCCCTACATACTACCAAATTGTCAAAAAGCCAATGGACCTTCAAACAATGGAGCGGAAACTGAATTCCAACGAGTATCTTGATCTTCCATCATTTGTGGGTGACTTTAGGCAAATATTGGAGAATTGTATGATTTTCAATGGCCCCGACCATACTGTCACAGGTATGTCAAAGGCTATGGAAACGGCGTTTTATCGTCACATGAAAGAGCTTCCTGGAGAGGATGTTGTCGAAGTCGAGAAGCCAAAGTCGTCGAAGAAGAAGGGAAGCCATACTCTCAGTGGCGCTGCCGCTGCGAGTCACAACAAGGTAGCGGCCAACAAGACGACGGCGAAACAAAGTGTCCCTAAGAAGGAACCAAAGGCTTCCGCGCAGTCACCTACGGCCACATCCCCAGTATTCAGTTTGCAGCCTTCTGGTATGCCTCAGATTCGTCGCGACTCGACGATGGGTGACGGACGACCGAAGCGCGAGATTCATCCCCCAGCTCCGAAGGATCTGCCTTACTCGACTAAACCACGCAGGAAGCAAAACGCAGCTGAACTGAAGTTCTGCGATACCGTTCTGAAGGAGTTGCATAAGAAGGTTCATGAGCCATATGCCTTTCCTTTCTATCACCCTGTGGACCCTGTGGCGCTAAACATCCCCGATTACTTCAAAATCATTAAAAGACCAATGGATCTGGCTACTATTCAAGACAAGCTAAAGATGAATTCATATGAAAATGCCAACGAATTTGAAGTGGACATTCGCTTGATGTTCAACAACTGCTACAAATTCAATCCAGAGGGCCAGGCAGTTCATCAGATGGGCAGACAGCTGGAGACGGTCTTCGACCAGAAATGGAAGGAAAAGCCGCTTTATAACCAAGGCAGTCGCTCCCCACAATCAGCTAGCCCGGCACCTTACCATGATGACATGAGCGAGGAGGAGGATGAAACAGATGAACAGGCAAACATTATAGAATTGGAAAAACAGCTGGAAAAGATGAAGGAGGAAATCTCGGCGATGAAGAAAGGACAGAAAAAGAAAACGCCACCTCTGCAGAATAAATCTAAGGTCAAAGGAAGTAATGCGAGAAAGGGATCTACCAGCAACGCTGTTACTTCAAGAAAGCCAAAGAAGTCCAAAGATGTTCCCTACATCTCTTTGGAACAAAAGACCGAGCTCTCTGAAAGAATCAACCTTCTTCCTCCGGCTAAGATGCATTACGCTCTCATCATGATTAGGGAAATGATGCCAGAGCTTGGAAACGTCGGTCTCATTATTTACTTAATCGTGATCTCTGCTAACTGTTTCTTTCAGGATGGTGCTGAAATTGAGCTTGATATTGATGAACTTGATCCACATACTTTGTTTAAACTGTACAAATATGTGTCCAAGAACGCGCCAGAGCTTCCAACCAAATATGTCCCTCCACCGCCACCTCCTCCTGAGGTTTTGCAAGAGACCAAGGCAAAACAAAAGGCTGGTCCAAAGAGCAGAAAGAACAAACCCATGTCTGCTGCAGAACAAGAGGCCAAGATCAAGGACATCGAATCTCGCCTCTCCAGTTTCGAGAACCCTAGCGCATATCACCCTGCCGCACCTGGTATGTATAATGCTGCTCATAGCGATCAAGCCAAGTGTTCTGACATCATTTCAGCACAAACCCAGAATGCCGAGGCTGAATCGAGTGGCGATGATGAAAGCTCAGGTTCTGAGAGTGAAGAGGAGTAAGCCAACCCAGACACTATCTGGGTTCTATTGTTCCTGTTTCCGTCTTGCGAGCGCTGGGTGTGCACTGTTTATTTGATTCGCATAATTCTCGATGCTTTCTGTCTCCGTGATGATGGTGGCAATTATGTTTCCTTTTTCGAGTGTGGCGTTGGCTGATGCTTTCAATTTGCCATGTCCAAACTTTTTTTCGAACGTCGGTTTGCCGTCGTTTTCTGTGGGTGTATCTTTAGTCGGGCGTTCTGTTTTGTTCGGTTTTCCTATCCTTTCGTTTCATCTGGCATACCTTCAGCATTTCTACGGAAGAAAACAACGGTTGGACGGATAAAGTGGAAGGGAAATGGGGAGTTGTATCGTCTTCAGTTTGTTGCTTTTACCCCCTGTTGTTTTGTGGAGGGTGTTCGTTGGAAAAAGGCATTTTCTTCTCTGCTCAGAAATCAGGGGTAAAGCCCATCACAGGAAAAAAGGTGGAGTTTCGGAGGATTGGCGGTAGTCGTCCGAAGTTTTCTTTTCCTATAAACTGTATGATAGTCGATCAATGTCTGTCAGGACACTCACCTTTCCTGGCTTGTTTCACCACGAAGCCTTGCAGACAAATAGAATATCTCAGTAACATGGAATAACAGAAGCTGTAGCTCTCTCCACAAGCATGAGAACCTCAATTCTCTCGACCGCTGGATTGGCTTGCCCGTATATACAGCTGCATGAGAAGTGTTGCGTTTTTTTTGCGAAGGGAAAATAAGGAAAGAGTTCCACCGGAGCATGTACCTATATCTCAGTCAGCTCAGAATTCCCAGAGCAGGTGTCAGAAAAAGGGTACCACCTACAATATGCGTTCGAAGGAAGTGCATTCCAGAAAGAAAAGGAAAGTAATAAAGAGAGAAAAATTTAAATACCAGCATCCCCCTCATCCTCTCCAGAACTATCCTCCTCCTTCTCCTGCATCGATGTCTTGCGAAGCATCATGTTGAGCTGGTGCTTAAACTCTGCCAACTTCTGCTCCTTGACCACCAGCGTCGACTCGTCAAGGTCCTCGATGATAAATGCATGGCCGGCTTCCTGGTCGATCTTGAGAAGAATCGCTTTGATCGATGGATCGCTGGAATAACGGCGGAGGGCGTCAGGCGGAGGCGGGAACGGACGGGGGGGAGGGGGGTGGGAGCGGATTGAAATGAAACTAGGTAAGAAGTAAAAACTAACCATTCAACAAGCACTCCTGGAAGCCCGCGTGGGTAGCGCATCGTGCGTTAAAATGGTGCTGCTGCTTTGCTCGAGAACGGGGGAGTGGGGGGAGGAACTGGGATAAAACACATACCTTTGTTAATGCGTGGCATGGCTGTCGCTTGTCTGTTGGTAGTGAAGGGGAGAGATAGGTGGGCGATTGTGGGAAACACAGTTGTCAGTGATAACTAACTTTTTGAATTTCCCCAAAACTCAAAAATACCTGTCGTCCGAATGAATGGTGGGAGCGGCTTGGCTGCCGGTTTTGTGACAATTTCGTTTTTTTTTTGTGGTGTGGGTCTGATTTCTTTCATTCAAAAGTTCCTTTTGGATGGATGGCATGGCCAAAAGCTCGCTGGCTGCTGAAATTGTTTCATCATGCACCGGCGGTCGCACACCATCACCACGTCAACCACACCGCAACATGTATTGTTTACGAGAGATGAAAAGAGACGCCGGTGAGATTAGTAGTGTGTAGTACGCCAATGAGGTAATATCCCCTGTTAGAATTTTTAGAAAACAAGAAACGACGGTAGACTTCGTTATCAAGACAAGTCCCCTATCTCCAGAGCTTTCATACAGATCGAAGTTTTCTTCCTCTGCAGCATGGATAACCTACGTAGCCATTCATCAATCCAGAAAGAATCAAGGTATTTTACCCAGCACGGGCCCACATCCAGTTACGGAGCCGGAACCAGCCATACATAAATGGATGGATGGATTGATGCACATGTGCGACCAACATCTACAGATATTGTCCCCCAAAACAGACACTAACACCGCACATTCTGATGTCATTCCATATCAAAATATCATTGTTTGAACCTTCGGAGTTGACATTATACGTTTCCTCTGAGGCGGAGAGTGGGGGGCGTCTAGCAGTTGTTTCCATGCCCCCATCGACACGAATTTTGGAGACTGGTCGATGCGCTGTTGCACTACCTCAGAGCCTCTAACCCAGCAATTGTCAAATTGCTGAGAAGTTTGTTGTGTGGTGAGAGACACTGCTTGACGTGGTCAGGCAAATAAGATGTGGGACCAAACGAGCGAGTGAGATGAAATCTCACCCCACCAACCAAATAATGTCTATGCAGCGGAAGCAAGTGCCTATTCCGACCTTTATCAATGTCTGGCTTTTCTGGTGAGTGGGGAGCTGGAATTGCAGCCTTCTACAATCAAGGGTATCAATCAAACATTAAGAAATGGCGTATATCTACATAACACTCATCTATGCTTCATATGTACTCTGTCATCAAGGTATGATACAAATACATAAAGAAAATCCAGCCTTGAGCCCAACGCCAAATAACATGAAAGAAAAAGTGTATCCACATCATCACCACTCCGAGTCTCTCCCCCGACTGATATCCAACTCTTCCGTAAAGTAGCTGTTTCGGGCCGGTGTATCACCTCTCGAAGGCGCAACACTAACCCTTGACGGCGTTGATGGCAACTGAATTCCTGCCATCTTCTCATTGACTTCGCCTTTCGTTTCATTGACTCCTTTTGTTTCATTGACTCCGCCTTTCATTTCATTGACTTCGCCTTTGATACGAACTGCTTCCGACTCTAGCCACGACGGTCGGGAAGTTGAAGCCGCTTCTGAGTATCGTTCATAACCAGCTACCTTGGTATCCCCGCGAGGGGTAAATCCCATCTTCTTTTTGTGTTTATATTTCTTCAACAGAAACAAAACCAGCATCAGAACAGCAATGGCACCCAGTAGACTGCCGAGTACTGAGCCCAAGATCTTGTTTGTACTACTCCCCTTACTGGATGTCGCCGTGCTCGCAGTCGTAGTCGCTGAGTTGTCGTCGCCACTACTGCTACTGCTACTGCCACTGTTACTGCTACTATTACTACCGCAACCAAGTTTTTCCAGCTCCGCGTCTTTTTCATCGCCGCTAGCACGCTTCGCAATCGAGAATTTCATGTCCTCGTAGTCGACGGAGAGGTACAATTGTGAAAGGAACACTGCGCCGAAGACGCCCCTTGTCGGGTCAATTCCAGGTCCGAGGATACTGGATATAGAGTATACGGTGCCGTCGCTAAGACGGGGTCGACTTAGTAGCTCCGACGGAATGGTCAATTCGAAGCCATTGGATAACTTGATGGTCATACTCCCGTTGAAAGATGCCTTATGTTTCAACACCTGACTATAGCTTTTTGAATCCATTGTTGTCAGTTGTCCGGAACCAAACAGCCCGGCCGCATTGATCAATTCTGCCCCAACTACATTTTGGTATGCGTCGAGGACGGTGCGAGGGAATACAAGCTGATCGATGCTGTTGTCTAAGGTCGTGTTGAATTTGTAGGTGCCATTTAAGAGACGTTTTTCGGATCCGTCTGCTAGGGTAACGACGATACTATCAACTTCGACGTCGAGTAGACCCTTCGGTGTGATTTCCAAGTCGTAGAATTCGCCCTCGATGTGGGATTTGTCTTGTCCTCCAAGGACTAGGGAATCGACTTGTAAAGACGGTGAGCTGCCCCATGTTCTATTGTAGCTAAGACCATAGCTCCGAGTGGGTATATGTTTCCCATCATACAGATCTTGGATGAAAGTCGATTCCAATCCCTACGATCAGACACAGCAGTCAGTTACCATAAAACCTCGCAACAGCAGCATTGCAGAATAATATACCAAACCAATACCGATAACGGAAGTGTTCTGATAATTTCCCCAGATCCTATACTTATAATTCTTCAACTCAAAACCCAAATCTGGCAAGCCCACCGCTTCCCTAAAAGTATCACTAAAGTGAACATCCGTTCTATTCGATAATGTCGTATTCACTACGGTAACATTCTGTATTATTGAAACCCCGAGATCAAAGTCTTGGTCACTAAGCCGGAAAAGCACGCCATTGGTGTTGTTTCTCAGGTGCAGCGGTATCAGAAGAGGATTGATGTCACAGTTGGCGGCAAGGACGACGCTGCTGAAGAACGACGTAAACGCGAAAACAACGGAGACGACGGCGGAGAACAACAACATCCTGGCCCGGCTGGATTCATGGGGGATCGAATCAAGATGTAGGTTAAGTACCAAGTGGGTGCAGCGGGTGGGAGGTGGGCGGATGGCTGATACTAATACCAATACAAAGTAGTACCTGCTGTAAGATTTCTGTTCTGGTCTGGCGGTGTGCCTCTGCCCTGCTGACAGGTTTTTTGCTGAGTATATTTAGAGACAAGTCCGCTCGCACCGGTACTGTGCGACTGTCCTCATGCATAATGGCAAATGTAATATATTTTCATCTCGATGGAGGGGCGAACTGCATGTATGGAAACGTTGAAGAGGAAGGAGCTCCCGAATGTGAGAAGCCACCAGCAGGGATCCCCACAGCCGCTTAGTCGTTAGCCGCCGATCGTGAAGCAGAGTGCTCCTCAGACAACTTCCCACTCCTCCACATCCAACATGTCGGTACTTCGACAGATGGCGACAGATCCAACAGGAGAGAAAAGGCATTCGCTTCGTGGACTCGCTTGTATTGCTCTAGAGTACCATCGATAGAGTTGTCGAACCCAGCACAACACCACATCCACGGCCGCCCACAACAGCTAATGCAGCCTCGCGGGACTTCGCCGAGAAGTTTCTATTTAGGTCCTGCCTTCCTATGGTTCCGCTGGGTGACTTCTTGCTACGTACCTCCCCAATTCCACTGCATTGTAGAGTGCTTTAGTCCCTCGGATCAGCAAAGCCTATGACTTCTTCCGCACTTCAAAACTGTCGAGCGTCAACCAAAAACACCTGTCCGCCTGGGATGTTCGCTGCTGTTGAGACCGTTACCGCCCAGTCTGTCAAGAGCTCCCGACTTTTGCCGCCCAGTCTGGGCTTGCTCCCCTGTAGACTGGGGAGTGAAGGTCACGAGATCTATGAACTTGACACCGAGACTCCGGGCGAGACTCGAGACCGCGAGGCTAGCGAGGCGAGACATCTCGAGTCGATCCGTGTGCAACTTGACGGAGCCGCAACGATTCGTCATTAAACCAACTGCGGGCAGAGCCTTCGGTGGACGGTCCGCCCAAAGAATGGAGGAGGATAGGGCCATCGAGGGTATGAAGAACCCATATATAACAGCAAATGCATGCAGCCTCGTCGGGGCACATTGCTTTTTGAGTTCTGCCCTTTCCTTGTTCATCTTAGGTCCCGCTAGTTGATTGCGTTACCTGCCCTACTGCGAGGTCGTAAAAACCCTTAAGTTTTGCATACTTGTCACCCGAGTGAGCAAAGCCCCAATTTACAATCCAGTGGTGGATGTCGAGCATCAAACCAAAAAAATTTGACGTCCAAAGCTATGACAACGGGGCTGAAATCTACCCATCCTTAGTATTATGCAGGTACCTAGTAGACTCGCGAGGCTCTCGTGCGAGCCATGTGGGCTCCAATTGCAACAAGCAACAAAGCAACAAATTGGTGTGAGTGTTGGTGACTTGGTCGGCGCCTGTGGAGTACTCCGCACGTGCTGGGGTAGGCCGTACGCATCCCCCGATGTATGTACCCTTCCACTGTCAAAACTGGGGAGATACATGGGCGGTGTTGTTACTTCAAACCACGGCTCAATCTACATTCGCGATACACAAATACGTACGCAACTATTTATGTGGCAGAGTTGGTTTCCTCTACTAGGGTCTGCTGAGGAGTTAATATATTTTACTACTGTACGGCCAACAGCCCGCGCACAACATATCATCCACACCTCTTCACTTCTTTTTTCCTCTATGTTTATCCTTGCTCTCCTTCAACAGTCGCCCCGTTTCAACAAGCTTCATCTTCTGTCCAGCCTTGTGTTTGCGCAGAGTCATCAGGAAATTCTTTTTTCGTGCCTTCTCTTTGTTGGTAGTACTGTGCGGCTTATCGTTAAGTTTCTTTCCTCTATTAGAGCCAAACTTTTCTCGTCCTTCTCGTCCCTCCATTACAGCTTCTATACGAGACTCCTTGTCTGATTTACCGCGCTTCAGGCCGCCTTCGATCATGTTTTGTTGGACAACTTCTTCGTGACTATTTGTTGGATCATGTTAGCATCTACAGCCCAACATAGGTGGGGATGGAGGGAAGGGCTGTATCATACGTTAATTTCTTGCCCATCAATTTTGCCAGTCCAGCTTCCTCCCGGAGTTCCTGTAGTTTGGCAAAATCCGCCGGTGTCAAGATCTTTGTAGTTGCAAGTTTTGAGGGCTTCTTTTCTTCCGCTTTGACGGTTTCCGGTTTCTCTTCCTCGTCAAGTTTTACCTTCTTTCTCTTTGATGATTCTCCATCCTCATCTTCAGAGTCACTGATATTAATGTCCTCTCCGTCGCTCTCGACGTTTATCCAGCCGGCGTCATCGTCATCACTTTCATCTTCTTCTACTTCCCATTGAGCCCATGCATCCTCATCATCCTCTTCATTGTCTGACTCTTCGTCATCATCCTCACCGCTCTCAGCTTCTCCACGTTCGGCACGCTTTAGGGCCTTTTGTTCTGCCTTCCATGCTTCCAGAAGTTCCAGGCCTTCAATTTGGCCTTTAGCTTCTTGACCATACCGTAATTGCTCATGCTCCTTCATTCCCATACTGGTAACCTTTCCTCGATCTTTCCGCTTCAACATCTCCGGCGCAACATCTCTGTAAAGAGTGATGAGCGATCTTGCCGCCATCATTACACCCTTATCCTTAGATCCCTTGTATTCCGTCAAGTCTTGGAGCAGGGTAGGGTTCATTGCTAGTGGTGCGCGGGCACAAATCTCGCGGATAGCATTCAACCCCGCAGTTGCAATCTCCCCGGCTACACCTTCAGACACAAACTCGTCTGCAATCTTGCGGACTATGGGCTCCAGACAGTCTGGAGGGACGAGGTCGTGGGCTGCTTGCGCTGCGACAATGAGGAATTGCGTTACATCCTTTTGTTTAGGACTGAGGTATTTGAGGAGGTAAGAGTAGAGCGCTAGAATACTGAGCTTGTGGAGACCAACAAGACGAGAGACTAGCTGGAGGACTAGAAGCTTCTGGTCCATTGTGAGCTTATTGTTACTGCGGGAGAGATGCTTTGAGAAAAGTTGGTCGGCGAAGCCCTGAGGATCGCGCAAGAGATGGAGGGCGGAGAAGTTGAGCGGGTGCGGCTTATTCTTGTTTTTCTCTTTCTATTTATGGGTAGTTAGTACGGGTGACAGGAGTTGGGAGAGGAGTATACCCTTTTGAGTTGTTCTTGTGCTTTCTCTAGCTTCTTGTGTTTGGTACTACGCTTGGTCTTGTTGATTTGCAGTTGATGCTTAACACGGCCCAAATCCGGCCCCTCCTCATTATCACTCTCGTTCTCAAGATCTTCTCTCTCCTGATCCACGCCCAAGAAAAACCGAACACCTCCGCTGATGACTTTGTGATTTGCGCTCAAAGATGCCTCCTTCATGATTTCCACAGCTCTAGCATCATCCCACACACCTCTTTTCCACAGCTCTCGAGTTAGTTTGACAGCCCACAGCCCGGACGTTGACGTAGGATCATCCTTGCCAGCCTCCACTAGCTCAAACAGCACTGCCTGGACCGTCTTATTGAGTTTGTGATTCTTTGTCTTGCTATTTGAATTTCTCAGCTCTGAGACAACACTGCGATAAATCTGACCGCGTAGAACTTTACTATGCGTGGTAGTCAAGACCGGGAAGAGAGTTTGCAGCAGTGTCGAAGAGGTAATAACCTCCTTATTCCTCAGCAACACCAGACTCTGCACCAACTTCTCTCTCAGGTCATGGCTTAGCGAGTTGTGTTGTTTCAGCAACAATTGCGCCAGGTCATTTGGAAATGTCGCTGTGAGATCGGGGAACGAAGTAGCAACTTGCGCCATGAATCCGATCAAGTCCGAAAACGACTCTGTGTTTGCCGCTGTAGGCTGCTCCATAAATATTGCGCGCTGCGACTCATAGTGTCCATGTTGTCGGATGAATTCTTCTCTATAAGATGGAGGATCCCGGCGAATGAGGTTTTGTAGCATTGGCCTGTGCGCAATTAGCATTTACTGCCCAATTTTTTGAGGAGAGAGTATATACGGACAGATTGTAGAGCTTCTGCAAGCCCGCGCGCTTTCGTTTCACTGCCTCTGACATGGTGGATGGTGGTATATTTCGGGATTTGTGAGTGCTAGTTAGGCCGTGCAAACAAATAAATCTCAAAAATTTCGAGTGCAGTCGGCGGGGCGCTTGCCGGGTAAACCCAAGTGACGTTAAAGACGACAACGGCCAGCGAAAGACATCTCTCCACTGCGCCGCCCTCGGAACGATTCTATCTTCACTCACTCACCTTATTACAGCCGCCCAACATGCCGATGCCCGTGAGTTTTCTCATCCCGTATTTTGAGTAATTGTCGTGAATTGGCTCTAATTAACCCTCCAATAGAAGCAGGAACAAAGTCGTACGTTGTCCCTCGTTGTCCCCGGTTTTCTTCATCATTCGCACTGTGTTCTGCATATACATAATCCAGCATCCTGTTGAGGATATGCGACTGATTTAAGGCCAGCACACACCATCTCCCAGAGAATTCGTATGTTGAAGAAGATTCCTCCGGAGTTGTTGCCTCTTGGTATATTACTGACTATTTCCCTGCTGTGAATTGACGCTAATAAGTTTAGGTCTGGTCATTGGGTATGTCTAAATTCACGAAACATTCGATACATAATTGCCGACAGAAGTGCTAACCATGTCTTCCTTCGCACAGTGCTGCCCTTGGAAGTGAGTTTATACCCATATATCGGCCGCTTCATCTGCCACTAGGCTTGGCATTGATGTGCAATGTTTGTCTGACACGTGCATATAGTGGCTGCCTACTCTATGGGCCGTAAGTTCTACGTCGATAGGAACCTCCGTCTCACTCGATCTAGCCGCGACGGCGGTCATTAAACTACCACCATCACTATAATGATATCTGCACAAACTGTATATTGAGAGTTGTAGGTAGAATTGGGTGCGGGGATATCCGATCACGACTTCTTGGGGATTTCTTGTAATCTCCTTAGCATTGTTCGCCCTTTGTATACATCATCACCAATCAATCGCTGTTGTGTGTGACATCTGTTTTCCGAATGGTTTGGGCTCGTAGCCTAATAAATAGTTGTGAAAAGCGTCCCTTCTATTCGGATGCAGGTTTCGGTCCCGCGACATCCAATCCTTCAAGACCCTGCATCGGATCAACTGCCTTCGCCATAGCCTCCGCCTTGGCCTGTTCTGCCGCAGCTCTATCTTCTTCTGAGACTTCATATTTCCTGATCCAATCCTCCTGTACGCGTTTTGTCAGCAACGTTTCACCCAGCAATCCGTCGCCCAAGGGGATAATCTACCTGTTCCCAAACCGCTACCTTGCTTCCCAAAATATTGCCCACATCCTTCTGCGGCTTCGCTGGGGCAACAGTCAAGATCCTTCCCGCCAACATGGCCTGATCCATGTTGTCTATCGCAGCCAACGCATCTTCCTGACTTTCAAACTCGACATAGCCAAAACCGCGGTGATTTTCAGAGGCCCGGTCGTCGCTGGGAATGTTGACTTCAATTACTTCACCGAATGGGACGAAAGCTTGATGGAGCACAGCTTTGGTTATGGAGTTGTCAAGACCACCTGGCAGTATCCGTTAACTCTAGGCAGTGCGCTTTGGAGGACTAGCGAAGGACTTACCGACATAGACAGTGCATTTTACTCGAGTTGTGTCAGACATGATCGGTGGACTTCAACATCTCGATGTCTAAAGTTGGTGTAGACGAAGCAGTAATGGTAGCTTCCACCCCAGAGCCGCATGCGCTGCCAAGCCTCTACAGACACATGCGAGCACTCGCTGCAAAGGGGCTATAGACTGCAACTTGAACTTAAAGAGTATCTCAGGAACTACCAGTATCCATAGTACAGCATCCTATCACCACTCAACTGTACCGCGTTTAATCTAGACAGCTATACACCAGCCTAGAGCCCAACTAACGCACAAAACAACAACGGAAATGGAGCAGAGCCACACAGGCTGTAAACTCTCATCCATATCTCATTTTACAGATTCATTGGCCGCAAAAGAGACCAGAAATAACTTAGGCTATTACAAGCGGCGACTAACTGAAAAGGAAACAAAGTCCCTGAAGTAAACGGCAATCACGAGTACGGTCGGAGAGTTTTCCGTTGTTTACTGATTATATGTTTCTCTCTACAAGAACAAGGGTATTCCATGAAAATGGACCGCTAAATATACTCTTTACGTCTCCCTGCCAGTCTCTTTCCCATTTTAGCCATTTGCTTTGATAACTTGCCTCACTAGGGATTCCAGTCTGTCCGTTTTCATTTCTCCCAGCGGTATAAACGTCACCGCCTTCCGTTAGAACACAAACATGCCCAGATCCAATAGCAATATCCAAGATGTCTACACTCTCCCCAAGATCCACCAGGCCGACATCCCCGGGGGAATCCGGTATAAACTCAAGAACAGCGCCGTCATTACCAGTATGCCCCCAGATATACAGATCCCGATCCTCGCTCAATGCTCCGGCCAACCAGCCCCCCGAAGATATTTTCGCAATGCAGAGACCTTCAAGTGCCGGTACAATTGATGGCTCAGTAGCAGGCTCCTCTTCTGTGATATCCCGTCCAAGACTGTAGCGGGGATCGCCCCAAGTATAAACCTCACCTTCAGTCGTCAACAGTGCAAATGATGACTCGTTCGCAACCAATTGGGAGACATTATCTGTTGGAATGGACCATATGCGCTCATGTGCTTCCGACGTCAGGAAAACCTTAAAGTCTCTATACGCAAAAATCCGGTTCCTGGCTGTCGGCGAGTGAGACTCTATGTTTCACTAAAAATCCGGTGCTAAACATACCTTTCACGACACAGACACGGCCATTTCCAGCAATTGCAATGTGGGAAATCTCATTACCAAGCCTGGGTTCGTGGACGAATCTTGGTTTTGAATCTTCGGCAATCCACAAGAAAACGCTCCGAGATTTGAATATAGCGCATATTGGGCCGCTGTGGTCTCCAACAAGTTTTACGTCACCTTGCTTCCAAAGATCGGCGGTGCTGTCGTCGAGCCTGCCGGAACCTTGAGCTCCGTACCAATAAATGCCGCCGTCTCTCTCTACTATTGAAATTAGAGCAGTTAGAACCGAGTGATTAGGCAATAGCTCACTTGACTCTTACGCACATAACAAATCAGACCAGCCAATATAGACTGGTTTCGTTGACTCCCCAATTGCCAGAACTTGAGGAGTCGATATATCGCTGACATTATAGACCTCCTTCTCCAGTTCCGCTATCGAGGACTGCAACTGAGAATGAGCGTTAAAGCCACATCCAACAAGTTCAAAAAGTACCATAGCACTACGATTTGTGACAAAATGAAACAGCAGGCACTGGAAATGCGGCGGTGTTTAGAACAGAAGTTAACAGTTGGCCTCGATCTCGGCTCAAATAAGTTTGGTGTGATGAAATGTATGATGGTTGGGTACGGTGTAGCACAACATGTGATATAATGCACATCTACTTCTTAGTTTCATGTAGAGAAGAGTCTGGTAAATAAGTCAACTGTACTGTTAAGAGCAATTCAAATTCCATAATATCAGCCTATTTCTACTTCTATTATATATAGGCATCATCTACTTACTCTTATACTTTTTACTATATCACTTTCAATATAATGTAATTACTTGTGGTAAATTTACACTATTTAATAACATTATAATAAAAATAAACTCCTTTCAAAGTACATGTCTTTACTAATTGAATCTCTGTATTCATTGTTTAAATATATTATAAATATCTTGGATGTATCAGCTTGTACAAAATCTATATCACTGTGGTGGTAATTTATTTTCAAAATTATGCAAATATGATAATGATAAATAATGTGATAATATACAATGTGTGTAATGGGTGGGGTCGGACATAGGTGATATTGGAAACAATAATGTGATATCAGGAACAAGAACAAAGTCGCTCGAAGTGTATATTGTGGAATTAAGACAAGACAATAGTTGAAGCTGTTCAAAGTTGTTTATTTGCTTCACTATACAAGCAAACGAGTAAAGAGTAAAGACAGGAATTCCTCCAATACAAAACAACCTCTCTTTATATACAGTTCGTCTGCCACCTTTGAATCATCTTCCTTATTCTGATGTACCATTTGAATCCATGTTCATGATCTTACATATGATTCCCAAAATCCTTATCAATATATATACGTCATATCATCTGATGTTGCAACACCTCAGACTACTTCCTTATCATACTAAATAATTCCACCACTACTATGCTACATTCTCACGCCACCTCTGCATCTTTCAATGTCTCCATCTTTCCATAAGTCCAATTTCTTCTGCTTCCACTAAATATAATCACATCCCTTCCTTCATACCATCACTTGCAAATACAAGCCATGACAGGATAATTGCCAGTATTTTGAACTAGTGTTATGGTTGGAGGATTCTGGGGCCAGTAAACTTCAAATCTTTAAAATTGACAAGAGCTAAACAAAATAACAATGCACACAATCGGAAGCTCTGTATCAATGTAGATACTATGAATCAATTGTGGCAGTATCTCAATAGAGTAAATAATAAGATTCCCATTCAATATAACTACAAGAACCTTGAGTACTTTCAAATCTCAAATGTTCTCTACTGGCAGCATGCTGGCTGGGTGAAGATTCTCTGCTCATACAACTTCATCAGGGAATATCAAGAAGGTAAGAAGAGCCCAGCCATCGGACAATCGAAAAGATGCAACTATAAAATTGGCTATAAGAGAACAATAGCAATACTTCTGGCTAACTTAACAGTGACTATCATTATCATATAATATGGTGACCTTCTATCAGATATCAAGGCAGCCCAGGATAACAACCCTTTAGAGGCAAAAATAGGACTAATCTTAGTTAATATTTCACATGCAGATGAGAGTCAAACGACACCAAACAATCCAGGTTCAGCGTATAAGAAACGCATATTCATGCCCATGGCACTCTACTGTCAAGTGACCAGCCTCTTCTATGACAATACCAAAGCTTGTCACTTTAGAGCCCTGAAGACTGCCTTGGTTCTATCAAATAATTTTTATCGGTCTGCATTGGAGTCAGAAATATGGAAGTAAGTTGCTGGCTGTGCATTGTACCACCAAATCAATGGAATACATTGCACATGCTTTAAACTTAACCTGCCACTGTCATCATCTTCTCGTCCCTGGTAGTAACTTGCCATACTCAAAGGCATTAGGATACACCATAATTTTGGTAATCAATGACCATTTGACCGAAATGGCGATCTACCTTATCTGCAGAAGGGTTATGGAGAGCCCAGAGTTAGCATGAATGTTTTTCAAATAGGTGATCTTCAAAACCAGTGTACCAGACAACACTACCATCAATAATGGCAAAGTGTTCACCAGTCAATTTTGGGACAGAGTTTGCTTCCGCCTCAGTATCAGTTTCCGACTATCAATCACTTTGCACCAGCAGATGTATGGTAAGACTGTGGGGCAGAACCAAATGCTGGAGTAGTACCTCCAAGCCATTTGCAACTATGAGCAGGATAACTGGGTCAAACTGTTACCACTGGTGAAATTTGTATTCAACAACTCTATCCACTTCTCCATACTGGTAATACTGGTCTACGCAAACTCCAACTACAATTCTACGATGCAATTCAAGTCACCCAAGGCTTCTACTTTCCAATTACAGGTACAGCCAGACTCATGGAATGGAGACATGGAAGAGACTTACCAGATTCTAACATTATCAATAACAATGCTTATAAACTAAACTTGCCAAATACTATACGAAATCACAATATTTTCCTCATATTTCTTCTTGATAGTTTTACACCACTGTGTATAGTGGGTTAGTCATCCTCGGAATGACATCAAGTGATAGTCGAAGAAGTGGAAGAATTGATTGTCCTTCACATACTTGACTCTGGGCAGCACTGCCAGATCCAGTGTTAGCAATGGTTCCGGACCATCACTTTGGGTCTGGGTCTGGGTCGAAACCGAACTGTTGCCAATTTGGTGGTTCAGGTTGTCAATACACCCAAAACATCAATTTGGGTACCATTCGATGGAAATCTCCCGATCCGTCTGAATTGGGCGGGTTGTCAGCAGGTTGCCCAACAGGTCCATCTGTAGATTCATATAATGCTCTTGTTTTTGCTGTTTGATAATAGTATCTTATCAAAATCTCGTAATCAACAGCCAATAATATCTTTTTGCATGTTTTGCAGTTTGCGATATCGATTATTTTGGAATCCGTGTTTCTCCTTTTATATGTTGTATTTTTGCCTATAAAGGCAGTCAATAGTTCTGTTATGAGCTCATATATCTGCACACTGCCTTGATTACCCAAAATGCAAGACCAAACATTGTTGATGCTCCATTGACACTCATTTTGATGATGGGGTAACGTATATGTCATGCACTGTTTGAGTTGAAAAGGCCGGCATTACTTTGTATATGAATTATTGCCACAAAGCGACACTTAGATTAGCCAGGATGCAAGACCAAAAATTGTTCACCCTGAGTTGACGCTCATTTTCAGAATGGGGCAGTGACTGCGTTGCATTCTCTTTTGCCTACAAAGGCTGCCACTACATCAGTTATGCATAACAGCAAACAAATCACATTTCAATTACCCTACTTAGAAGACCAAAAATCGTTGACGCTCCATTGATGCTCATTTTTAGGAGATAGTAGCAATGTTGTTGCAAGCATTTTTGCCTAGAAAGGCAGCCAATACATTGATTGTGGGTTAATGTCGTTGCACAGCCCTTGGATTAGCCAAGATGCAAGGCCAAAAATCATTGACGCTCCCATCAGCAAAAACTAAATCTCCTTCATTAAATTTATTTAGTTTATTGTACCCACAAACTCAAAAAAATGAAATCGAGGTTTCCCTGAAATATGGCATTGCTTTACTGTTCCAGAGTGTTCTTTGAGTTGTCGTGATGCTGTTTTCAAGCGTCACAACCAGTGTACCCACGCTTGCGAATGTGACAACGAGCACTTGATGAACGGTTCACACTTCCTTTGGCAATATCACAAATCATCTTTCGGCATACTCCTACATCGCCCATTTCGATTAGTCCTCGCAATGATGATAGTACTCGCTCCATACATTTAAAGAAGCGTGTAGTTCTTGTTTTTAAAGACCCTCATGGCTTAATTTGACCAATGATAGTTACCATGCAGAAGTGGTTCACGATATTTAATTTGTTGATACAAGATCGTCAGTAGCTTGCAGTTCGTCGCGGGAGGGTTATGCATCGTCGTGAATATGATTTCACGCGTTTGAGATCAGACTTAAGTAAACCATCAGTTCTATTACGTTTACTACTATTATGATATATCGACGAAAGCTAGAATAAAATAGCACGCAAAGGAAATCCTAAATCCAATCACTGACACCATTCCTAACCTCCAAGTGACATTGCACCCTCTACAATCGTACTTCCATTGACTAATCCCGTATTCTCAATGCTGGTCATGTTGGTGATGTCGTTGCTGTTGCTGTTGCTGTCACTGCAGGGGACGGGCTGGCTGCTGCTGGCGATGGCAGGCAGAACAGCTGAGAATCGCATACTAGCTTCAGTAGCAGCAACAAAGCTGCTGAGACGATTGAAAGAATTGTTGGGCTGCTCTATCAGCTCCTCTGGGATGTAATCAAGCAAGTTCTCATCAAAGCTGCCCTGATCGTTGTGAGGTTGTGCCATTGCTGGGTCTGTACCAGTTGAGAGGATCCTTCGGCAGATCATGCTGCGGATATTGTCTATCCTTTTGGCTTGAACCTCTGGCGAGGAAGAACGAAAATCTGCGTCGAGACGACGAAATACATCTGTGCATGCATTATTAACCGCGTGATTAATGTTTCTTGTATCACACTTATGTTGTGCTCCACCTCCTGGACCAAACTCTGGCGGGACCCTGAACTCGCCTCTTTTCCAGGCTGACAGACAATGGTGGATGGCCGTTGCGGTGAGGGCAATGAATGTCGGGTTGATTTTATCAATCAATGATCTATCTTTCATTCCCATTTGTTGTATGCCATAGAAGTATGTCCAGTGAATAAGGTCCACAATTTCAGTCGCTGCAAATCGAAACTTGCACTCCTAAATTGATCGTCAAGACAACAATTAAACAAGAAGGGAACTTTGAACTTACCTCATGAATGTTTGTGGGGCATGTAAACCTGTCCTTGGCCAATAGCCAGGCTACCATTTTCCGGATCTCTGTAGGCGACTGTGTTCGAAATCTGTAAATGGAGTCGATTGAGGTCTTGCAGCGGTATACCAATGCTGCATGGGAGCAGGTAATCTTCGCGAGAGCCTGATGCACAATGTCAGCGATGAAAACAATTGTTGAGATAATTCATTTACCACTGAAATGTAGGCATGTGGAGGATCTGAGTTTCTCTGGGCTGGATCAATCCTGGCGATTTCCTCATACCACCAACTATGAATCTGGGCGGTCTTCACTGCATTCATGGCAAAGGGATTCACAAACATCGCATAATTGATAGCTATAGGCTTCACATGTGCCATGACCATCGCCGGAATGCCTTAAAGGGTTGTCTGGGCGTTGTATTCTGCGCCGACGATGAGGCCTGTCACATCGTCAACAAAGGGCTCATATTGTCACGGCGTAGGAAGGTACGGAGATACTTGGGAATAATAGTAAAAAGATACAGAAGGTGTGGAAGGAATTGTGTTACGGAAAGGCGGAGACGTTGGAAGATGCGGAGGAAGCGGCGAGATGGTGGCGGTATAATTTAGTTAGATAAGGAAGTGGTCTGAGGTGTTGCGACGTCAGGAGAGGTGGCGTGGTTGTTATGATAAGGAATAAAGGAGTGGTGTGTAAGATCATGGGATAAGATTCGGATGGTACATCGGAGCATGAGGAATGGTTCGAGGGTGG